>OLRT01001037.1_pt1 | contig 20491 bp, 24 predicted proteins | sample 1672021 | NCBI WGS metagenome assembly OLRT01 (sample SAMEA3136637, study PRJEB25190) | human gut metagenome | reverse complement strand
GTAAGTATGGCCTTCTCTTTGGTATTCTACTGCTCTTTGTTTAAACTTTATATCATAACTCATATTATATTTGTTAACTTATTTAATAATTTTCATACCTTTATTATTAAGTTCGTTTACTATAACTACTATAGAGAAGTCATTTGAACACAAAAATAGAGCTGAAATGTATTCAGCTCCTTCTATTTCGTCTATGTATTCAGGTATTATTCCATTTAGTTGCTTTTGCTTTAGATCTTTTATTCCAGCTTTATCTACTACAACTACGTATCCGCCTAAATCTTCTGCTGTTCTTTCTGTACCGTAGTTTTCATCTAGCATTTCTATGGTAGTTTCTATTGCAGACAGTACTTCTGTTGGTAGCTCCTTTATTAACTGCAAGTCTTGTTTTTTCCAAATACTTATTATCATTGTATTTTCCTCCTTGTTTTTGAACACAAAATAAGCTAGATGAAGTATTTTTACCTCATCTAGCTTTATCATAGTTATAATATATATTTGAAATTACTTTTTATTACATGTATTTTTAATATCTTCGTTTAAATCTTTCTCTTTATTAAGTTTATCCAATATTAAATATCCCCAAAAAGATACTATTCCTGATAAAAATATTACACTTAATGTAACTTCATTAATGTAACTCATATATGCATCGCTAACTCCTACACCTGATAACATTCCAGAAAAAATGTATCCGATAATAATCGTTACGATACTTCCAATTAAATATTTCATAATATATTTTATCCTTCCATTATCTGTAGCACATAAGTTGATTTGGTCCTATAGACTCAACTTTAGAAGAAAAACTTATCCCTGCACTTGCTGGAAATGAAACACTTGGACTTATAGATAGTGTTGAATGTCCATACTTAACTCCAACTCCAACTTGCTTTATATCTTCATTTTTTCTATGTAAATAAACTTTTCCTTGTCCCGATTTAGCATAAGTTAATCCGTTATTTCCTAAAACTTTAAATTTAAAAGATGCGCCTGTATTTCCTGCTCCATCTATAGATGCAGATATCTTTTTACTAGAGCTAACTCCTGAACTATTTAACGGTTGATATGATACATTTAGATAAGAATTATTATGGAAATACATTCTTTCACCGTTAGATACAGCCATTAAATCAGTTCCTCTAAAAAGTGGTGCTCCATTCCATTTAAATGAAAAATTTACTACAAGATTCGTAGCTTTATTAGTCTTGTCATAATAAAAACTATCTTTACTTCTAGTTACAGTACAAGTAGCACTTGCTCTTATCATTTGTTCTTCTGAACCATCAAAATTTCTAATTATATTTATTTGTTCATTATCATATCCTAATCCTGATAAAAATTCATTAGATAATTCATTTAACTCATCTATGTTTTCACTAAATGCTTCTTTGTATTCTCTTATTTGCTTTATATCTTGATCTGAGTATCCTATTTCTCTTAACTTAGATTCACTTTTTTTATTTAGCTCCTTTAATTTAAGATACTCATTTATTGTTTCTGTTTCCTCACTATCATTTAATATTTGTATATTTTTATTTTCTAAACCAGTATTATTCTACATCGCATTTACATTACTTAATACAGGTGTTGTAACTGCTACCCCCACTAAAGCTAATGCTATACTCTTACTTGCTCTTTTCTTAAAATTCATTTCAATCTCCTCCTTTGTAATTGGATGACATAGATATTCATCCTTAGACCCTATGTTTTTCCAAACCTCAATTTATCAAGGTTTGGTTTTTCAATTTCTTAATTTGATTATATTTGGAAAATTATGTAAATAAAAGTCTTTAATTATAATAATCTTTGTGATATTATTGTCATATATGAATTTTAATTAAAAATAGCTATACCAATCACTAATGGTACAGCTATTATCTTACTAACTTTTATTAATTTTTCTTACAAAAACCGCGCTCCGTTACTTGTGATACGGTTCATTATTATTGATTCTAAACATTTTATAAATTTGTACTAATTATAACCAATATTTATCTAGTTATCTTCCTTGCTAATGTAGCCGTCCATATTCCCATCATAGTTAATCCTAAAAACATCTCAACACCAGATAAAAAAATACTTATATTTACAGGCGTTATATCACCATAACCTACAGTTGTAAATGTTACAGTACTAAAATACAAACAACTCATAAAATCTGTTATCACATTTCTTTTCAAAAATCCATGTGAAAAAACATCTACATAATTTATAGTAACCCCTTCTATACTAAGTCCCGTAAACATGTATATAACAGCAAAGACAAATATTATTTCAAGTGATGTTATAAGTGCATATGTAGGTCTTTCTCCATAACCACATAATAGCCAAAATATTGTTGACTTTGTCTTATCTATTCCAGTAAGAGATTTATTCTCAACACACTTAGATAAGTAATAATACTCTGATGCATAATTTACTAAATTATTCTCCTCTAACTTTTTAGCTATACTCTTATATACTTTTGCAGCTTCCTCATAAGACTTTTTATATTTTTTATCTAGCTTAATTGTATCTATAAAAACATATTCATCTAATTTAGTTATATTTTTATCTTCAAATTTTAATTTTTCTATAGCTGAATTTACAATTTTTAAGCCCCTACAATCACAATCACTTATTTGATTATTAACTATAAGCATATTACTAAAAATAGCATTTTCTAAAGTAGATTCTATAAATTTTAAATCACTAATTCTACATTCTTTAAATACACTACTTTCCAAATTACAATTTTTAAATATACTTTTCATAAAAATGCATTCATCTGAAAATATATTTATATTATCAGATTTATAAAATCTACAATTTTCAAATAGTACATTTTCAAATATACATTTTGAAAATATATTTCCATTAAATATACAATCTTTAAATATTATATCTTTAAATTTACATCTCTTAAAATTGTTATATTCTAATTTTGCATAAGAAATTATATTTATATCCTTATTTATATGCCCTTTTATACTTTTATCTTCTATATGAGTAAATAATATTTTTCCTTTATCTTCTATATTATAATTGTCTTCTCTATCTAAAGTTGATTTTCCCTTTATATGATTTTCAGATTTTAAAAATCTATTATTATATAAATTTAGCTGTAAGTAATAATTTTTTTTATGATTATTAATTCTATTTTCCAATTCTATATTTATATTTTTCTTTATCTTCTCAACATTTTGAAGTTGCATTTTTTTCCCCTTCGCTTAAATATTCATATCTATAAAAATTTATATTCTCTAAAATAATAAAATTTCCTACTTTATAGAATACTTGTCTAATTTAATTAATATAACTATAATATATAAATTTATTTATACAATTTTTAAGGGGGATAAAATGGATAATAAAATTAATGAACTTAAGAAAAACTTACCTAAAGAAAGTTGCTCTTTTTGCACACAGCTTTCTTTAGATGGTCCAGATGAAAATCTTAAATACAATGTTAAATGCGTTATATTTGACAGTCTACCAAAATGTAATGATAATTGCGAATACTTTGAACCAGAATATAGTGGTATAAATAGTTATGATTTAGATGATTTGTATATTAAGTTTCTAGATTCTTGCTTGAGAGTTTCTTATTATGAATATAAAAAATCTATACATTGGAAATTGTTTAAAGATTATGCTTTAAATAAGTTAGGTAATAAATGTTGTAAATGTGGCAATGAAGAAAATTTAGATGTGATTCATATAAATAAAAATTTAGGAAGAGAAACATTAGATGACGTAGCTGTTATGTGCTTTAATTGTATTTATGACTTATAAAAACTTATATTGATCTTAGTTACTATATCTACTTTTTATTATACTAACTTTAATCTATTAAATTTATACATTAAAAAGTAATAAACTAAAATATAGTTTTATTACTTACATAATTTGCTAGGTATAAATATTTTAACTATTTGTTATAAAAATAATCTCTATGTAAATAATAAGTTATATATTATTTTATGGAGGTATACATATGACTTTAAATTGTTCTGCTTATAATTGTACTTATAATCAGTCTGGTACTTGTTACGCTGGAAAAATAACTATCTCTGGAACAAAGGCAACTAACTCATCAAATACACATTGTTCTACTTTTTCAGAAAGTAACGGAAATTTAACTAATTTATCTAGCAATTATTTTACTACATCTAACGATATAATTTGTAAAGCTGTAAATTGTCATTATAATGCTAATCATACATGTACTGCAGATAGTGTACACGTAAATGACTCTCATGTAAACTGTGATACTTTTATAAATGATTAAAATCATTCTCTATTATTAAAACATATATATTTATAGTATTTTTAACCTGTTGTGCTAATTATTTTACTAATAATATTGAAATTACTATATAGTTTTTAACTATCAAAATGTAGATTGTTATAATCTAGTATTTTCAATAATCGTATTTAATTAGCACAATAGGTTAATTATATAATTTATAATAAATAATACAACTACAGGCATTTCTGCTATAACATTTGTTCACTAAACTTTTTAATTATGTCATCTAAACATGATTGACATATAGAATAGTTATTATAATACTTTATATTATCTTGTGTACTGCAAAATAAACATTTAGATTTTGATTTTGCAATTTCTATATGGTCATCAAACAGTTTTATGCTAACTACTTCATTTTGTTCAAAGTTTAATTTATTTCTCATTTCTTTTGGTATAACTATTCTTCCTAGATCATCTATATGACGTTCTATTCCTAATGATAATTCTTTTGATGTACTTTTTTCCATAACTGTAAATTAATCCCTCCTTAATATTCTATTATACATTTATTTTCAGAATACTTGTTAAGGTAATTTTTGGTAATATTTTAATTTAATAATACTTTATTTTACTAAATCAGCTTCACTATATATCCTTACATCTTCTTCTTTATTTAATACCCTAAGTATACCTAAAGATAAAGATTCTAATTCATTTTCTCCTGGCATAACACAAACATCACTTATAAACTCTACTCTTTTTCTTATATTTTCAGTGATAAGATTAGAGTAAGCTATCCCTCCAGTTAATATTATTGTATCTACTTTTCCATATACTACTGTTGCTAATTCTCCTATACCTTTTGCTATTTGATAAGTCATAGCTTCATGAACCAATTTTGCATTTTCATTTCCATCACTTATCATTTTTTCAACTTCTCTTACATCAACAGTACCTAAGTATGAAGAAATTCCACCTTTACCCCTAATAGTTTTAAGCATCTCTTTGTGTGTATAGTTTCCTGAGAAACATCTATCAATTAGCTTTTTACAAGGTACTCTTCCCGATCTGTCTGGAGAAAAAGGACCTTCATCATCAGATACTATATCTACCATTTTGCCATTTTCGTGTACACTTAGGGTTATTCCTCCACCTAAATGAGCTACTATTAAATTTAATTCATCATATCTTTTATTGTTATCTTTAGCATACTTTATAGCCATAGCCCTTGAGTTTAATGCATGGCTTAAACATTCTCTATCCATTCCATTAACTCCAGACAATCTTGCCACATCAGTTAACTCATCAACTGATACTGAATCATATATGTATGCATTAATTCCTAAATTTTTAGATATTTCATAAGATATTATTGCACCTAAATTTGATGCATGTTCTAAAACTGGTTTATTTATTAGTCTATCTATCATTTCATCATTTACTAAATACGCTCCAGATTTAACTGGTGGCAATAATCCACCCCTTCCAACTATAGCACTTAAAGAATCTAACTTTATATTATTTTCTTTCAATGCCTTTAATACTTTTTCTTTTCGCATTTCAAATTGTTCCTGTACTTTATCGTACTTTTCTAAATCTTCTACTTTATGGTCTATAGATTTTACTAATATCTGTTTTTCATTATCATATACAGCTATTTTAGTTGATGTAGAACCTGGGTTAATAGCTAATATTCTATAAATCATATATTTCCCCCTTAAAATATAAAAATTGCTATCTCAAAATAGAATTTATTAGTTACCTATAAAATTCTATTTTGAAATAGCATCAATAATTAATTAGACTTTAAAGGAAATGCTTCTTCTGAAACCATTTCCATTCCTTTTTTAAATGCTTGTAAGTTTATATCAACAAATTTTTCTTTAATATTTTCTCTTATTATACTTTCCCAATCTATATCTTCAAGGCTCATAGATTTTACTAATGCTCCTAAAAGGATTATATTCATTACTTTTGAATTGCCCAACTCTTTAGCTTTATCTGCTGCGTTTATTATAGTTGCATTTAATCTATTAAGCTCATCTTCTATTTCTTTTTCTTTATAAATAGCTTTACCTGTCAAAACTGGTATAGAATCTATTCTATAATTATTTACAACTATATTTCCTTCTGGCTTTAAATATTCTAACCACCTTAAAGCTTCCATTTTTTCAAATGATACTAATATATCTGCACCACCTATTTCAATAACTGGTGAATAAACTTTTTCTCCGTACCTAACTTGTGAAGATACTGAACCTCCTCTTTGGCTCATTCCATGTATCTCACTCATTTTTACATCATATCCAGCATTCATAAGACCTGTAGTTAATAATTTACTTGCAAGTATAGTTCCTTGACCTCCTACACCTACTAAAAGTATGCTCTTTGTCATATTAATTTCTCTCCTTAGATATAGCATCTTTTGGGCATACTTGACTACATACTTCACATCCTACACATTTATTACTATCTATGCTTACCATTTTTTCTTCTGATTTAAATGATATAGCAGGACACCCTATTTTCATACATAGTTTACACCCTATACATTTATCAGTATTCACACTACATTTAGAAGTAAATGGATTATTAAACTCTTCTATATCTTGTTTTGAGAATTTTTTAAGAGCACATGGCCACCTAGCTATTATTACTGATGGTTCATCTAGTTCAAATGCCCAATCTAAACTTTCTTTTACTTGTGATAAATTATTTGGGTTTATAGTTCTTATGTGCTTAACTCCACATGCTTTAACTAACTCTTCTATATTTACTTCACTAGTTACATCACCTTGTAATGTATATCCTGTACCTGGATTTTGTTGATGTCCTGTCATTCCAGTTATTCTATTATCTAATATTACTGATATAGAATTTCCTTTATTATAAACAACATCTAATAATGAGTTTATTCCTGTATGGAAAAATGTTGAATCTCCTAAAACTCCAACAACTCTTATCTTGTTGTTTTCTTTCATATTAAATACTTTTTGAGCACCATGACCACTACTTAAACTTGCACCCATACAAATAGTAGTATCCATAGCATTATATGGAGGCGCAAATCCTAAAGTATAGCATCCTATATCACCTGTAATCATAACATTTTTTCTTTTTCCTAATTCATAGAAAAAACCTCTATGAGGACATCCTGCACATAATCCTGGAGGTCTATTAACTACTAAATCTTTGTTATAATCTATAGTATCATTTGTTTTACCAAATACTGATTTTCTTATAACATCTGGTGTAAGTTCTCCATATGAAGGGAATATATCTTTACCATGACATTTTATATTATTAGCTTTTAATTGTTCTTCTATAAATGGGTCATTTTCTTCTATTACATAAACGTTATCTACTTTAGAAGCAAATTTTTTTATTTTTTCCATTGGTAGAGGATTTGTAAATCCCAGCTTCATATATGATGCATCATCTTTAAATACTTCTTTTGCATAGGTATAACACATTCCTGATGCAACTATACCTATTTTAGTATCATTTATTTCATAATTATTTAAATGTGTATTATTAGAGTACTCTAGTAATTTACTCATTCTATCATCTATTTCTACTCTTCTTACTCTAGCATGAGCTGGTACTGTTAAATTCTTTTTAGGATTTTTAATATACTCCTTTATAGGAACTTCTACCCTATCACTACACTCAACTATTCCTTTAGAATGGCAAAGCCTTGTTGTTACTCTAAATAAAACAGGCGTATCGTACTTTTCACTTATTTCAAATGCCTCTTTAAGCATATCCTTAGCTTCTTGACTAGTTGATGGTTCAAACATAGCTATTTTTGCAAACTTAGCATAGTTTCTATTGTCTTGTTCATTTTGTGAAGAATGCATTCCAGGTTCATCTGCAGTTATTAAAACCATTCCTCCATTTACTCCAGTATATGAAAATGTAAATAATGGATCAGCCGCAACATTAACTCCAACATGCTTCATAGATGCCATAGTTCTAGCTCCTGCAATTGACCCTCCTATAGCTGCTTCTAATGCTACTTTTTCATTAGTTGCCCACTCTGCTACTATATCTTCTTTATATGTAGCTACATTTTCTAATATCTCAGTACTTGGCGTTCCAGGATATGCAGATGCAAATCTTACACCTGCTTCATATGCTCCACGTGCAATAGCTTCATTGCCAGTCATTAATAATTTCATAGCTTAGTTTCCCCCACAAATATTTATATTTTTAACCCTTAGCTAAAACATGATTTAATGCATTTTTTATAATACTTGGTGCAATAGCACATTTTTCTTCTGATACTGCACATACTGCAAATCTAAGTCCTTTTTTAAGCGGTACTACAAATACATTATCTTTTGTTAATTCTTCACTAACAGCTTTAGGGTCTTCACAAGGTATACTTATAAAGAATCCATCTATATATGGAAGAATATCAAGTTCACACTTTTTAGCACTTTCTACAAATGCTTTTGCTCTTTTACTTAACATATCTTTGTATATTTTCTTTTCATCCATATATTCTTTATATTTTTTAGGATCATTAATTATATTAGTAAGAACTTTCATAGGAGCTCTATTACAATTTGACCAGTTTGCTCTACAGGAATGGACACAAGAATAGTAGAATTGTTCTGCTACATCTTCACTAGATGATATACAAATAGCTGCTCCCATTCTCATTCCATAAGCAGTAAATCCTTTTGACATACTAAATCCAACTATAACTAGTATATTTTCTGGAAGGTTTGTGAATTTTTCAAAGAATTTTCTGCATCCATCATCATCTTTTACAAAGTCGATGTATGCAACGTCTACAAATAATATTATTTTTTTCTCTGGATTTTTGGCTACTTCTTTTGATAAGTCTAATATTTTATCCCAATCATCATCTGGAACGCTATATCCTGTTGGGTTATGAGCTGGTGTGTTTAATATAATGAATATTCTTTCTTGTTTAGATGCTATATCTAAAAATTTTTCTTTAAAAGAGTTGAAATTGAAATTGTTATTTTCATCTAATAGTTGATATGTAGTTACTTTTCTTCCTACTTCTTCGCTTATGTTTACATATGGACTCCAGAACCAATCTGATGTTAATATTTCATCACCTTCATTAGTATAATTCCATACTGCAAGTTTTATAGCTCCACTTCCACCAGGAGTTGCAACTGCTCTTATATGTGCCTCTGGCATAGAATCTTTAAAACAAGCTTTTTTTACTGCTTCTAAGTAATCCTTTTGACCTGCTATTGATGCATATGCTGCTATTTCTGAATTTGGTAATGATTTATATTCATCAAATACAGTATTTAAAGTTATAAGATTTCCATCATCATCTGTTAATGCTCCTATAGTAGCATTTATTACATTTTCTTTACCAAAATCATTTATAGCCTTTTGAGCCCTTTCTGATATATTAAAAATTGGGTCTGAAACTCTTGGCCAATTGGCATGTTTTGCAACCATTGTTTCTTTCATAAAAAGTCCCCCTTTTAAAATTAATAAAAGTAAATATCATACTATTATATATTTTATTCTATACTTTTTATTTTTAAAACTATTTTGTATAATGAATAAGCTCTGTTAGAGTATTATATTATAGTGATTTTTCAAATAAATTAGTATCTTTATTAACTTAGCTAACTTTGTTATGTTATTATTATAAAAATAACCATATCTTAGTATTTTCAATAATTTGAATTATAAGATATGATTACTTATTTTAACTTAGCTCAACAAATCTATTTCTAATAGTAATTCTAATTATATCTTTATATTTAGTCGACACATTTATGAACATATCTTTAACTAGTCCACTTTTCTTATTATTTTTACTTAGTTGTATAAACTTAAACCAACCTAGATAATTAAATATACCATTTTTAAATTTAGTATATATATGTATACCATTCATATATTTATTAATAGATATATTTTATGGTATGGAGGTTCTATTTTTATGCAGTTTAGAAATGGTAAAATGTATATTCCAACAGATAAAGGTTCTTTATCCGTCAACGGAGTTGGATATTTAGAGATTGAGTCCGATTTAATTAGATTAAACCTTGGAATTACAAGTGATAGTAAAAGCGCTGAGGAGGCTAAAGATAAAAATTTACAAACACTTGAAAGCTTAATTACTAGCTTAACTGACTATGGTATACCTAAAGAAGACATAAACACTAAAGATATATCAGTTACTAGAAATTATATTGGATGTGATAATCAACAATTATCATTTATTGTAACTAATTTAATTACAGTTATGATACATGATGTATCAAAATTAAAAGATATTTATTCTTTAGCTATAGAAAATGGTGCTAACGATAATATAAATGTAGACTTCTTACTATCTAATTCTACTTATTATTACAGTAAAGCACTAAAAAAAGCTAGTAAGGATGCACTTAATAAGGCTGCTTTGCTAGCTAGTAGTTTTAATATTAAATTCAATCCAGCTCCATTTAAAATAATTGAAAAAAGTTCTTCTTTATACTCTATTGCTTACTCTTCTTCTAAATCATTTGTAGCTTCTACTCAAGATTTATCATCTGGATTAGTTAAAATTACTGCAGAAATTGAAGCTATCTTTACTACTGTCTCTTGTTAAATAAAAGTTACTTTAAATTTTTAATACTTAATTAATAATAGTAAAAAATACCTTAGATATATTTTTTATATCTAAGGTATTTTTTATTTATTATCTAGAATAATATTCAACAACTAAAATATCATCTATCTCTATTGGAACTTCATTTCTTTCAGGTTTTCTAGTAAGTACACCTGAAAAGTTCTCTAAATCCTTTTCTAAATAAGGATATTGGCTAGTAACATTTTGTTGAAAACTTTCTTTAAACATTGTATTATTTCTAGACTTTTCTCTTAAAGATATAACTTCTCCTATAGATACTCCATAAGAAGGTATATTAACTTTCTTTCCATCAACTAGTATATGTCCATGAACAACCATTTGACGAGCTTGTCTTATAGAACTTGCTAATCCTAATCTATATACTAAATTATCTAATCTACATTCTAATGCTTGTATTAAAGCTGTACCTGTAGATTCCTTAGATTTCTCAGCTTTCTTTACATAATTAGCAAATTGCTTTTCTAACACACCATAGTATGCTCTTAATCTTTGCTTCTCCAGTAACTGTACTCCATAAGGTGAAAGTTTCTTATCTTCTCTAGACGTTCCTTTTACTGCTCTATCCATTGCTTTTGGATGTCCACATACATTTAAGCCTAGTCTTCTACATTGTTTAAATCTAGGTCCCATCATTTTTGCCATAATTATCATCTCCTATTAATATTAGAAATTTGCCGCGATAACTTTAAGCCTAAATTTAATATACCACATTTTTTTATAATTGTAAATGAATTTCATTATCGTTAAAATAAAAAACTACGATACAGATCGTAGTTTTTTTAGACGTATGTGTAATTATTTTAAGTAAATTAAAAGTTATGGCAAGTATAAGCGATACATCAATATGTAAAACATAGAAAAATATTATAGCGTGCTGAAGGTTATAATATTTTAAAGTTTACACAATAAATCACTTATAAGTACATAATTAAGTATATATGTACTTTATAACTTTTACTTATTTAAAGTATAACATACATAATCATCGTTGTAAATAATAATAATTATCATTTTCAGCATTTCGTATAAATTTATTAAATATCAAAATAAAAGTTTTAAAAATTATGTCCCTAAAATTATTATTGATAGTAATATCAATCTAATAAATAATAAATGCTTTACTTCCTCTTTTTTATCTTTAGTTTTTAATTATATTAAAAAAAGTCTACATTACAGTAGACTTTTTATATCACACAATTTTCTATTTGAATTATATAATCTTGGCATTTTTCACAAATTATTATACTTACTATGTAGCTATCATCAACTTTACCTTGTCTAGATAATTTGTTAAATGATAATCCTTTATACTCTTTGCTTATATCACTTATTACATACTCGCCTTTTTTAGTAAGTATATAAAAATGATACTCTAAAAATCCAAAAAACTTTTGCTTTTCTTTTACACCTGCTAAACACTCAGGACATGCTTCTTGATAATATTCTATATCAAAGTCAACATCATATGCTTCATTTAACATATTTAATATACTATCAACTGTTATACCTTTAACCGGCTTTTCTTCATCATTAATTAATTCACTACAATTATTTGCATTTAATATATACTCTGTATCTTCGTAAGTAAATTTATATTCACTCATATTAGCACCTCTTTAATTTATTCTATTTCTGATTTAAACGGAACCTTTTCACTTATTGCTTGTGAGTATTCCTCTTCATCTATATAACCAAGTTCTTTCATCTTGTATAATATAACTTCTTGTCTTTTCTTAGCTTCTCTATGCTCTTTATATTTAGCTGGATTATTAGTTATTCCCACTAACATAGCACTTTGAGCTAAAGTTAAATCTTGTACATTTTTTCCAAAATATACTTTTGAAGCTTTTCCTACTCCATAAGCTGACTTACCAAAATAAACATTATTTAAATAAGTACATAGTATTTCATCCTTAGTCATAAATTTGTCCATTTGAGTAGCATAATATATATCTTTTATCTTTCTTTTCATATTTCTATCATCACTAGTTAAAAGATTTTTAGATATTTGCATTTCTATAGTACTTCCACCTTGAGTAGTATCTGATAATATATTATGCAATAATGATCTTGTTAAAGATATAATATCTACACCTTTGTGTTCATAAAATCTTTCATCTTCTATAGAAACTAATGCCTCTTTTAAGTATTTTGGTATTTCATTATCAGGTACTACCTCACTACTTATATAATTCTCTCTCAATATTTCTTTATTTATAACTTTTGTATCTCTTAAAGAAGATACTACAAATACTGATCCCACTGCTGATAATCCAACAAATAAAGCCAATGTAACTATTAAAAATGCCTTTGCTAGTTTAAAACCTCTTTGTTTATTATTCTTCTTTCTTCTACTACTTCTTGTACTTTTATTAACATTATTTGTATTATCTCTTTTTATTTTATTATTTTCTATTTTTCTTTCATAACTTGTATTGTCTATTCTTACTTTTTCTTTATAATATCTTTGATGTTGTTTATATTTATAATTATAATCATTTGAGCTTACTTTTTTTCTTCTTATTCTATTATCATCATTATTATTATAATTCATATGATCCTCCTAAATATTATAAATTTAATTATACCTTGTTATATAAAATAAATCAAAGTACAAATTTGTAAGATATTTATAAAATTGGTGATTAAAATTGTAAATTTGGGGAATTATATATTTTGTACTATTTTTTAAGGAGGTAGTTATAGATGGCTTACTTTATAACAGATGCTTGCATAAGCTGTGGAGCTTGCGAGCCAGAATGTCCAGTTAACTGCATATCTGCAGGAGATGACAAATACATAATAGATGAAAATATATGTATAGAATGTGGTACATGCAATAGTGTATGTCCAGTTGATGCTCCTCAACCGGAGTAATAAAAAAAGAAAAGCATTTGCTTTTCTTTTTTATTTTATATCTATGGTTTTTACTATTGTATTATTTTTAATATCTTCTATATCAGAAAATTCCAATCTTATAGGTTCTTTTGTGTTATGTAGTGTTACTCCCATTTTTAGTGTTTTGCTTTCTCCACTTTTTAGGTTTCCTATAAATCCACTTATCTCATCTTTATATGTACTTACAAAATATTTAGTAGCTAAGCTACCTTGATATGGATATACATCTAAATTAGCTAATTCTATATCGTTTAAACCATTGTTTTTTACATCCACAGTTATTATAGCTGATGCATTATAAACTTCATCCAATTCTATAGATGTATTGTTTATAGCTATATCTGTTACCTTTATATTTATAGCTTTATCATTTATATTGCTTGTCCATATATCTTCCTCAGTTATATATTCTTTTCCTAAACAAATAGAAGCTGTAGATGAGCATAACAAAAAAAATATAGTAACTATACTTGTAAAAAATTTAGTATTCATATTTTCCTCCTAACAATTTATTCTTATTTTATGCATAGGAAAAAATTTCATTCATCATTAGTTAAATTAAAGTAATTTTTAAATATAAATTTGTACTATTATTTTTTTATATTTTTTATTATTTTTTTCGACATTTCTATTGATTTTTTTGTCGAACTTTGATATTATTAATTCAAGGTTATTCCCCTAATAACCGATTATTTTACTCCCCAAATAAAATATATTCCCTAATAAACCCCTTTTTATAATATATTTTACCCCTTTTTATAGCCTTACTTGATCGGATTAAAGTAAGGCTATTTTTTCATATTTTTTTATTATATCTCTTATAGCTCTATAGCCTTTTGCCTTTGTTTCAACATATAAGCTTTCTCTATAGTCATCTATAATTTCCCACATAGTTCCTACTTTAAGCAACATTATATTTATATAATTATCGTTAGTATTTAAAGTCCATGTAAATTTTTCTTCATTTTCTTTATTATAATACCAGTCTAAATGTGTATTTATAGATGATATATCATTCATAATTTGTAAAACATTATCATACCTATCATAAGTATTAACATTAATACATTTTTCAATTATATTTATCATCTCTTTTGGTATATGTGGTAAATATTTTTTTCTAATCGGAAATTTTCCTTTTGCACAAGCAATCTTTAGACTATTTAAATCTTTATATCGTCTTGCTTGCTTATTATACTCTTCATTGCCATTGCACAACCTGTATAGTGTAGTTCCTATTTGATATATGTCTATCTTTTTATTTATTGTTGAATTTGTACATTGTTCTGGAGCTATGTGCTTATAGTATACATTTTTTAATCTTGCATTACCTAGATTATTTAAATATAATGCTGAACCAAAATCTGTAAGTATTGCACTTCCTTCATTACTTATCAATATATTATTAGGCTTTATATCACAGTGTACAATATTATTTTCATGAACATAATATATCGCTGAAAGAAAATCTAATGAATATTTTATTATTTGTCTTAGTGTAAGGTTTTGATTTTCTATTAGATGCTGAAGTGATCCATTTTTTAAGTAAGGCATCGTTATATATATATATTCATTATCATAAGATGCTGAATGTATTTCCATTATATTAGGATGCTTTAGTTTATATATTTTTTTGGATTCTTCAAAATATCTTTCAGGTTCTTTTAGACCTTTCTTATCTATTTGTTTTAGTATAAATTTAGATCCAACCTGTAAGTCTTTTACCATGTATAAAGATGAGTTAACACCTTCTGACTTTATATTATTTATTACTTCAAAGTCAAACTGAGTACTTAATTGCATATCTCCACCCCATAACTTGATAGTACTTCTTCTAAAGTTCCCTCTATTTTTATAGTATACACTTCTAATTTATCTTTTATATTTAAATACGCCTTTTTTACTTTATTTTGATTTATTATCATACTCATAAATTTTCTTATATATTCTAACTTATCTCCCATACTAAATGATACTGGTATTCTTATTTCATTTTGGATGATAATATCTCTCTTATCATTATATATAGAGAATACTTCAAATTGAATTCTATCTCTATATATATTTATAGATATTAAATTCATGATATTAACCCCCTGTAAAGTAAATTCATCTTTATATACTATGAATTTAATTCAAGATTAAACACTATTTATAAAAAATTATCAAATTTTAATTCTAAAACTATGAATATTTTCTAATAATAAATTATAAATAAAATCATAACAAGAGAATACAATATTTTACTTATTATAAATTCATTTCACTTGAATAACATATCGTCAAATAGTTTCATTCATCCAACGGATATATACTTTAAACAAGGTATTAAAGAATTATTTTACTACCGCTATATACATCATTGATCGGCTAATTAGATTTTTAGATTATAACTTATCCACAAACCATATAATTTGTAATACATTAATATTATAAAAAAGCTAGATGAATTATTTTTTCATCTAGCTTCTAATATATTTTTTGCTTATCTATAGCTATAACTTTATTTAATTTTTGTTTACTAATTTAACCCTTTTGAGTTTACTATAATAAATCTCCTACAGAGTTTAATATCTTTAATTCAGCTTTTTTAAGAATATCTAAATATTCTTGAGTAACTATTTTCTTCGCTGTATATGTTAATCCTTCGTAAGCCCCTCTTATATCATATACTTCCTTAGCTATAGCTCTTTTTTCATCTAATTGAGTATATTTTTCATAGCTTTTTAATTTACTTATTCTTTCTACTAACTTTTCAGCTATTGCCTTATCTCTAGCCTCTGTATTTAATTGTTCTACTGTAACTAAAGCACCATTTAAAAATTCACGGTCTAATGGTGATATTGTATTTTTCTCTTCTTCTGATAATGTATCGTAAGCTTCTTTTGCTTTTTTAACATCTTCTATATACTTATTTACTCTATTTTCAACAGTATCGTTTTTATTATCATCTCTACCTATTTTATCTATTAGATTTATAACTTTGCTTTTTCTTTCCGCTCTTTCTAATATATCTAAGTTTTTAACTAATGACTTAGCTTCATCATTTAAACTGTTGTATGCATTTCTTGATTCTAATATTTCATTTTCATCATTTTTAGTTATATTTCTATTTAATTTTTCTATTTTTTGGGTAACCTTATTAGCTTCTGCTTTATTCGCTTCAGCTTTTTGAGTTGGATCTAATAAGTCTCCTACAGAGTTTAATATCTTTAATTCAGCTTTTTTAAGAATATCTAAATATTCTTGAGTAACTATTTTCTTCGCTGTATATGTTAATCCTTCGTAAGCCCCTCTTATATCATATACTTCCTTAGCTATAGCTCTTTTTTCATCTAATTGAGTATATTTTTCATAGCTTTTTAATTTACTTATTCTTTCTACTAACTTTTCAGCTATTGCCTTATCTCTAGCCTCTGTATTTAATTGTTCTACTGTAACTAAAGCACCATTTAAAAATTCACGGTCTAATGGTGATATTGTATTTTTCTCTTCTTCTGATAATGTATCGTAAGCTTCTTTTGCTTTTTTAACATCTTCTATATACTTATTTACTCTATTTTCAACAGTATCGTTTTTATTATCATCTCTACCTATTTTATCTATTAGATTTATAACTTTGCTTTTTCTTTCCGCTCTTTCTAATATATCTAAGTTTTTAACTAATGACTTAGCTTCATCATTTAAACTGTTGTATGCATTTCTTGCTTCTAATATTTCGTTTTCATCGTTCTTAGTTATAGTTCTATCTAATTTATTTATTTTATCTATAACTTTATTAGCATTTTCTGCTACTAGATTTTCTTCAGATTTATTTACTCTACTTAATGTAATTACTGCCTCTGCTCTAGTTATTTTTCCTTTAGGCTTAAATGTATTATCAGCATATCCATTCATATAACCTTTTTCTATAACACCTTCTACACCATCTTTAGCCCAATCTGATACATTTTCAGTATCATTAAATGCATTTAATTTATTGTGATTATCATCTTCTAATTTCTCATAATTTGATATCATTAAAGCCGCTTCTTCTCTAGTTATTGAATCATTTGGCTTAAATTCTGTAGTAGATTTACCTTTACATACTCCATTAGTTACAGCTATGTCTATCTCATTTTTAGCCCAATGATTTTCTGTATCTGTAAATACTATTCCACTAGACTTAGTAAGTCCAAATACATTATTTAATATTTTTACAAATTCCGCTCTTGTAACTGAATTATTAGGTTTAAAAGTCTTATCTTCATATCCACTTATATATCCTAAGTCATTAAACTTACTTATTTCAGCTTCTGCCCAATGTCCCTTAGTATCACTAAAAGAATTGTTATAAGCATTTGCATGAATAATTTCAATTGAATTTATAAACCCAATACTTGCTATTGCACATAAAAGTGCTTTACTCTTTCTCTTTATCATATTTTATCTCCTCTCTATATTTTAATATTTATATTAATTATACTATATTTTTGTCGTATTTTGTAGTAAATTATATTTTATAATCAAGCAATATTATAATTATATTTATAAAAACTTGAGGTGAATTAAATGAAAAATCAAAATTCTATTGAGAATATTATAGGTGATATTTTGTGCAAAAATAATATAACTATATCAACAGCAGAATCGTGCACTGGTGGAATGGTTGCAGCAAAGTTAATATCTTATCCAGGAATATCAAGTGTTTTTTTAGAAGGAGCAGTTACATATTCTAATGAAGCAAAAATAAAGAGACTTGGAGTAAAAGAAGAAACATTAAGTAAATATGGTGCAGTTAGTGAGCAAACTGCTAAAGAAATGGCAGAAGGAATAGCAAGGGAAAGTTTATCTAATGCATCTATTGCAACCACGGGAATAGCTGGTCCAAGTGGAGGAACTATAAAAAAACCAATAGGATTAGTTTATATAGCTATATATTTAAATGGAAAAACAATAGTGAAAAAATGCAATTTCTCAGGGGATAGAAATGAAGTTAGAACTTTAGCTACTAATTATGCAATTAATATGATGATAAAAGAACTTAAGGATAATAATTATGAATAAAAAAATGTAACGAAAATAATCCCAATAATATTATTTAATACATTAAAGGGATTATTTTTGTATATAAATAAAATGGGGGAGAGGCGATTAACTATGAAGTTTTAAACTTCATTTATATTATTATCACCAATTAAATTTAATATACACTTAAGTTAATAAAATTTTTATATAAGGAGAAATTTATGGGAAAGGTTTCTAAGGCAAATACATATTTTTTGATAATTATGTTATTACAATTATTTTTACCAGTATCAAAAATATTTGAGATATTTAATATAACTGATATTAAGTTAATGCTTTTTATAAATCACAGCATTATTTTTATTATACCTGCAATAATATATTTAATTATAACTAAACAATCAATAAGAGGAACTTTAAAATTAAACAAGCTATATTTTAAGGATGCCTTATTGATAGGATTACTTGCGTTTATTTGTCAGCCTATTATGACTTTTTTTTCATTAATATCACAATTTTTCTTTGAAAATAAAATAGGAAATTTTATGACTAATATAGTAAATTCACCATATATTATATTATTATTATTAGTAGCTGTTTTACCAGCAATTACAGAAGAAATAACTATACGTGGTGTAGTCTTATCTGGATATGAAGATAAAAATATATATTTATCTTCTATGGTAACTGGATTATTATTTGGAATAATGCATTTAGATGCTCAACAATTTTTATATGCTACAATATTAGGATTTGTATTGGCATTGGTTGTTAGAATAACAAATACTATATTTGCATCTGCATTAATTCATTTTTTAATTAATGGAACTTCAATAACAATTCAAAAAATAATGAGTTTAACATACAACAATAATACTATAATACAGGAATCAACAGAAATAAGTTTAAAGAGTATGCCTATGGCATATAAGCTTATTACAGCAGGAATATATGGAGCTATAGCATTAGCTTTTGGGATAGTCGCATTTTTCATAATAAAGAAATTAATGAAGTTAAACATTAAAAGAGGAATAATTATAAAAGAAGAAGTTGGAATAGGATATAGTAAAAGCAATGAAAAAGTATTTAATATTCAATTTATTAGTATAATTATTATTTATTTAATATTTATGATAAGGATACCTCTAATAATTAATTTTATTAGAGCAATATTGTAATAAATTTAAAGAGAAAATTTAATATAATAAAAGTCTATGTAATTATAAAGATTAATTACTTTATATATTATTACATAGACTTTTTGTTATTTAAAATTAGATGGAATATCCTTTGATAATGAATAAACTAAAGAAAAATCATCTTCATTTATCCAACCTCGACAATTATATAATGTGTCAACTGGTAAGCTAACATAAAACCAAGTTCTGTTATCAATAATAGCACTATCTAAAATTTTAACTTCCATTTTTATATCTAATGTTTTTAATTGAGGAGAATCAGTTGTTGGAGCTAAAAATATAGTTGACTTATTATTTGCAATAGCAGTTGTTATTGAAGGTTGTACAAACTTGACATTTAAATGTTTAGTTTTAGCTATAGAATTTCTGTATTCATTTCTAATGTTATTAAATTGTGAAGAGGTTCTTAATATTCTATTTTTGGCTATTGTAAGTTTTTTTTCATAATAAAAATACATAAATATAATAATTAATATTAATACTAAAAATATATTTTTTTTTTTTTTT
>OLRT01001033.1_pt1 | contig 20519 bp, 23 predicted proteins | sample 1672021 | NCBI WGS metagenome assembly OLRT01 (sample SAMEA3136637, study PRJEB25190) | human gut metagenome | reverse complement strand
CCCGTGCCATGGTTATGGAGCCGGAGCTGGTTGTAGCCGACGAGCCGATTTCCGCTCTGGACGTTTCCATCCGTGCACAGGTTCTGAACCTTCTGAAAAAGTTCCAGAAGGAAAAACAGCTGACCTACCTTTTCATCGCTCACGACCTTTCCATCGTGCGTTTCATCTCTGACCGCATCGGTGTTATCTACAAAGGTACCATCGTGGAGGTGGCAGAGGCAGAAGAGCTGTTCAACTTCCCGCTGCATCCCTACACCCATTCTCTGATTTCTGCGATCCCGATTCCGGACCCGCAGCTGGAGAAAAACAAGGTGCTTTACACCTATGATCCGTCCATTCACGACTATTCCGTGGACAAGCCGGAATTTGTCAACATCGGACATGACCATTATGTATACGGAAACAAGAAAGAGATCGAGGAGTACAAGAAACTCCGGGAGAAAAATGAGCCGCTTCAGCCCATCACGATCCGCAAACCCGGAGAAAAGGTGGAGGAGACCGCCCATGAGGTTCATCTTTCCAAGGCTGAGGATGAATTCCTGAAGACTCCGGTTCACGATACCGGAAGCATCTGGTATACGGTACTTTCCTTCTTCCTGCCGATCATTGGTATCATTGCGGCAGAGGTTTACAAGCACAAACAGTATTATCACAACTACAAGGCCTGCAAAAAAGGCGCAATTATCGGCTTTATCGTTATCGCTGTGATCCTGGCGATTTTCCTGCTGGCATTGCTTCTGGTTGTCATAAGGTAGCGATATGGGGCGGACGATCAAAAATCAGAATACCCGGAGACCGAAGCCGGTCGAAAAAATCCAACTTTCGGAAAAGCATATTCATCTGCGGGTATTTCTGGTGATCCTGCTCCTGGCTGTTGCGGCGGTGAGCTTTACTTATGCCCTGACTTCCTATCTCAAAGAAGAGACAGGCTGGAAGGTTATTAAGGTGAGTTCCGCGGCAAAGGCCAATGTGGGAGATGAATTTACCTTTCAGTATGAGCTGGGCGGAGGGGAAACTTCCGCCACAGCAGAGTACAAGGCGCTCACGATTCTCTACAGTGATGCGGCGGTGAAAGCCTACGAGATTTTCAGTGCGGATGAAAGCTTCGAAGACGTTGTGAATCTCTATGAGCTCAATCAGCATCCGGGAGAAGTTCTGACTGTAGAGGAGCCTCTGTATCAGGCTCTGGAGCTGCTGGAAACATATGGGAACCGGAATCTCTATCTCGGGCCCGTTTACGAGGAAATGTATAACCTTTTCCAGTGTAAGGAAGATTACGAGACGGCATCCTTTGATCCGGAGCAGAACGAGGTTCTGAGAGAAGAGTTTGCTGTTATCGCGGACTTTGCGGCGGATCCGGAAGCTGTAGATCTGAAGCTTCTGGGAGAAAATCAGGTGCGGCTGGAGGTCTCTGAGGAATATCAGAACTGGATGGCGGAGAATGGCTACGAAACTTATCTGGATTTCTACTGGATGAAAAATGCGTTTATCGTGGATTATCTGGCCGATCTCATGATCGAGAACGGGTATATCCGGGGCGCGATCTCCAGTTATGACGGTTGCAAGCGGAATCTGGAGGAGAGGGAGCAGTCCTATTCATTCAATATTCTGGACCGGGTAGGACAGGATATTTATCCGGCGGCGGTCATGGAGTACAACGGGCCAGAGAGTATCGTTTATCTTCGAAATTATCCCGTCAGTGACCAGGATCAGGCACATTACTACGAAATGAAGTCCGGCGAGATCCGGACCGCATATATAGACGGAAAGGATGGTCTTTCCAGAACAGTCAGAAATGATCTGGTGGCCTATTCTTCGGAAAAAGGCTGCGCGGAAGTACTTCTTACGATGATTCCGGTTTATATTTCCGATTCCTTCGATGCGTCGGCATTGGAAAAATGGACGGCGGATGGCATCTATTCCATCTACTGTGAGAAGCGGGTGATTCATTACAACGACGAAAAACTGACGCTGAAGCAGCTGTATCAGAAAGATGATCTGGTATATACGGCGGTTTTGGCAAAATAAAAGATAACAGACTGTATGGGAGATAGCCCGTAAGGGCGGTCGATCGGGAGAAAACGTTTGGTTAACAGCGGAGGAGGAAAAGTTATGGAATTGGCAGAAAAGTTGGTGGAACTTCGTAAATCCACCGGAATGAACAGAAGAAAGTTTTCCGATTATTTTGGAATTCCCTACCGCACCGTACAGGACTGGGAGCTTGGCAACCGGCACATGCCGGAATATCTCTTTCGCCTGATGGTTTATCGGATTGAGATGGAAAAAAGTCAGGGAAAACTGGCGTAAAAAGAACACCGCGGCTACAGAGTCTGGGACCTGTCGCTGCGGTGTTTTTTCATCTGAGAAATATATGAATGAGTTTGTCGTTGAGCTTCCGATAGGGCTGGTAGCGCATGGGAAGATCCAGCCAGGTCTTTTTGTCCACAATGCTTTTCGTGTGGGAAAAGGTGAGGAAACCGGCTTTTCCGTGGTAAGAGCCCATGCCGCTCTCGCCGAAACCGCCGAAGCCCATTTCGCTGGTGGCCAGATGGATGATTGTGTCGTTGATGCAGCCGCCGCCGAAACCGCAATGGGAGGTCACAAAGCGGGCGGTCTTTTTGTCACTGGTGAAAAGGTAGAGGGCCAGGGGATGAGCCATGGAATTGATTTTGGCGACAGCGCCCTCCAGGGAATCCCAGGTCAGCACCGGCAGGACGGGGCCGAAGATTTCCTCCTGCATGACCGGATCGGAGAAGGTTACGTTGTCCATGACCGTAGGTGCAATTTTCAGCTTTTCCGGCAGGGTGGAGCCGCCACAGACGGTCTTGGCGGGATCCATGAGTTTCAGGATTCGCTGAAAATGCTTTTCGTTGATGATTTTTCCATAAGTGGATACGGAGAGGGGATCCCCGGTAAACTGCCGGCGGATCTCTTTTTTGATCTCCTCAACGAGCTGGTCCTTGATGGCCGGATCACAGTAGATGTAGTCCGGAGCCACGCAGGTCTGACCGCAGTTTAAAAATTTGCCGAAGACGATCCGGCGGGCAGCCAGTTTGAGGTTGGCGGTACGGTCCACGAGACAGGGGCTTTTTCCACCCAGCTCCAGCGTGACCGGCGTCAGATGCTCCGCAGCCTGGTGCATGACTTCCTTTCCGACCGCCTGACTTCCGGTGAAAAAGATATAGTCGAAGTGTTCCTTTAAAAGGCAGGTGTTTTCTGACCGGCCGCCGGTGATGACGGTGACAAATTCCGGCGGGAAGCAGTCTTCGATGAGCTCTTTGATGACGGCGCTGGTATTGGGAGAGTAGGCGCTGGGTTTTAAAACGGCGGTGTTCCCGGCTGCGATGGCGTCCACCAGAGGCTCGATCGTGAGAAGAAACGGATAGTTCCAGGGGCTCATGATCAGGACAGAGCCGTAGGGAGAAGGCTTCGTAAAGCTTCTGGAGTGGAACTGGGCCAGGGGCGTGGGAACCCTTTTCTCCCGGGCGAAGGAGCGGGTGTGCTTGAGCATATAGGAGATCTCACTTAAGGTCAGACCGGTCTCGCACATATAGCTCTCAAAGGCGCTTTTTCCGAGATCTGCCTGGATTGCGGCATGGATCTCGTCCTGGCGCTTCTGAATGGCAGTTTTCAGTTTTTTCAGGGCGGCCAGCCGGAAATCGACGTTTAAAGTGGCTCCGGTGTAAAAATAGGCGCGCTGTTTTTTTACGATTGCATGAATTTCTTGTTCATTCATAGGTCAGGCCTCCTTTTCCATCAGAAGATAATAGAATTGTTCCAGCTCCTTGCTGTCCATGAGGACAGGAACGGGATAAAGGGGATTTCCTTCCTTGTCGGCGTAGCGTGCCAGCTTCGGAATATCCTCTTCGCAGATTTCGGGGATGTGATCGCCGATGCCGTAGCGCTTTTTCATGGCCTGGATGGCAGCGATGAAAGTTTTTGCGGCCTCCTCGTCAGGGGTATTTTTGTCAGCGAGACCGGCGGCGATGGCCAGGGCATGGAGTTTCGGGTAAACGACGGGGCCGTAGGCTTCCAGCACGAAGGGCAGAAGAACGGCATTGGCAAGGCCGTGGGGAACGTTATAAGCTCCGCCGAGAGAATGAGCGACGGCGTGGACGTAGCCCACATAGGATTTGGTGAAGGCACAGCCTGCATAGTAGGAGGCCCGGAGCATGTTTCGGCGGGCGTTGATATCGAAGCCTTTTTCGACGGCGGTGTCGAGATTTTCAAAGATAAGTTTCACGGCCTGGAGGGCATTTTCCCGGGTGCCGTGGGTGGTGGAGTTGCCGATATAGGCCTCTACGGCGTGGGTCAGGGCATCCATTCCGGTGGTGGCGGTGATGAAAGGCGGCAGGCTAAGTGTCACCTTCGGGTCCAGCACTGCGTAGTCCGGAATCAGGAAAAAGTCGTTGATGGGATATTTGTGTCGGCTTTTATCGTCGGTGATGACGGCAGCCAGAGTGGTCTCGCTGCCGGTGGGACAGCGATGAGAAGGGGCAGCTTATGGTGGACTTTGAGGATTCCTTCCATTTTGGCGAGACTCTTTTTCGGGCAGGCGGCCCGGGCACCGACGGCCTTGGCGCAGTCCATGCTGGAACCTCCGCCGAAACCGATGATGGCCTGGCAGTTGTTGGAAAGATAGAGACTCAGGGCCTCCTCGACGTTGGCAGCAGTGGGATTGGCAACAGTTCTGTCGTAGACGATGCAGGGGATTCCGGCATCGGCCAGAGCCTTTTCGAGGCGCTCTGTGAGGCCGAGCTTTCGGATGCCGCCGTCGGTGATGAGAAGGACGGTATTGCAGTTTTTCTTTTCCAGAAGAGCCGGGATCTCCTTCACGCTTCCCAGAATTTTCGGATTGCGGTAGGGAAGGAGAGGAAGAGCCAGCTTAAATGCCGTCTGGAAGATGCGGCAGTAAATTTTCTTTAATGGGTTCATGGATGGATCCTTTCCTGGATAGCGTTTCAAAGAGAAGCAGATAAGTCAATGGTCTGGCTGGTTTGAAAACGCTGTACTAAGGTAATGTGTGGCAGCAAAGAGTCGTGAATATGGCTGCCCATGTTTTGAAGTATTGCCAGTGACAATGAGGTTTTTACACGCATCAGGCGTCACTTGGACAGGTTTGTGAGGAGGGCGGAGAGATTGTCTGCAATCTGGAAGAGTGCTCGGTAAAAAATTTCCCGCTCCTCGTCAGTGAGCCCCTGGCCTCCGGCTTCCGTGGCCTGAAGAATCAGCTGCTGAATTTTCACCGCTGTTTCCCGGCCTTTTTCTGTGAGAAGGGCGGGAGCCCGATATTTCCGGCCAGGCTCCGTTTCATAAGTGATGTAGCCTTCCTCCTCCAGCTCTGCGAGAATCCGGGAAATGCTGGCCTTGTCCTCCACAGTGATACGGGAAAGGTCAGCGGCAGTCATTCCCTCCGGGTGGATGGAGAGATAATAAATACACATGACCTGAGTGCCCTTAAGGCCCAGGCTGTTCATCCGTTGTTTTTTGATCCGCTGAATGTTCTTGTAAACCTGGGTGACACCGGCGGTGAGATCTTCGAATCGTTCGAGCATAATGTGGGAATCCTTTGTAATTTTTCATATTTGGTATCTGTCAAAGGAATGTGCGTTTTCTTTGATAGATTGATTTTGTTGAAATTTCAACGTTAATCATAGTGGAAAAAAGTTGAATTGTCAACGCTTAACCGGGAAAAATAATAGGGAAAGAAGATGTTCTGCATGAATGAAGCAGAGCGGAAATAAGCATAAATCGGAAGAAGAGGAGACAAAGATGGGAAGAATTTTCTGTATATTAACGGGCTATCTCTGCGGCAGCTTCCTGACAGCGGAACTGGTGGCGCAGGAACGAATCGGAAAAAGCGCCTTTGAGATCGGCACAGGCAATCCGGGCATGGCAAATCTGGCAGAGCAGGGCGGCGTGGGCTGCGCCTTCCGGGTGCTGGCAGGCGATGTGGGCAAAACGCTCCTGGCCTGCCTGCTCTGCCGCTATGTCTGTGGAGCAGAGCTCGGGACTCTCGCCGCAGCCTACGCCGGCCTTGGCTGCATCCTGGGCCACGACTATCCCTTCTGGCACTGGTTTCACGGCGGAAAAGGCGTGGCCTGCAACGCAGCTGCCCTGATCCTCATCTGGCCCATGGGCGGCCTCTTTTCCTGCCTGATCGGTCTCACGGCTGTGCTACTCACTGGCTATCTCCCCTTAGGCGCGGTCCTGATCCCCGCCGCCTTCATCCTCCCGGCCTTCCTGGAATACGGCCCGGAGTCCGGCTTCCTGACAGTCCTTATGACCTTCATCATGCTCCGCCAGCACGCCCCCGGCCTCCGGAATATGATTTTGGGTACGGAGAAGAAGGTGGATTTGCCGGGGATGCTGAGGTGAGAAAATTGTGAGATAAAAATATAATCGAAAAAGTTGCGAAAAAGTGCAAAAAACATGATAACAATTGATTTTTCGAATATAATTAAGATATAAAGGAAGGTAGGAATCAAACTTTCGCATGGGAAGCTGAGTGGGATCCCAGGGCTTATGAAGGACATACAAAGTGAAAAAGCGAAGCTGGGAAATACAGTGATTGATTGTTCTGTCAGAAAGGCTTTTCTCTCTTTGAAGCCACCGGACAAACTCACGCAGATCAGACCAGGAAACCTCCTCCGGAGTCTTGTGAAGAATCTCGGAGAGATAAAAAAGATAGGTTTTGATATAGGTTGAGTAAGATTTGGCTGTGTGTTCAGTAAGACTGCGAAGGGAGATCATCTCCCGGAAAAGATTTAAATAATCGTCCATAATGGAACCTCCTGTGAATAAATGTGAAAGAAAAAGAAACAGTCCTTCACAGGAGGCGGACGACAAAGTTTTTTGAAAACGTAGTTGTTGGTTTTAAAAATCCGTGTTAAAGTAATCATAGCAGTTTTTGTATATGTGTATGGTTGCGTTAGGGTACATCCATCATGTTCAGAACCTCCAAGAATAATTTTTTTACTTTCTTCACGCCCGATGGCGATCAGGGTGTCTCTTGCAAAAAGCAGCACAGGCTGTTTCTTATAATTCTGACAGATATCGATCTGACTTCCGCACAGCAGTCCCATGGATGATAAACGGTTGATCAGACGTTCTTCTTCCCAATCCAAACAGTATTTTGTTAGCAACGCCTAATATGTGAAAAATATTACCAGAAACAGGGATTTCTGTAAAATCCGTTTCTGTATTTTGAATCCTTTTAGCAGAGAATCCTTGCGAGGCTTAAAGAGAGATGCTAAAATGGCCCTATGAATCAGACACACTTCCAGACCTATGCTTTCTCATATGGATGTGCTGAAGCCTTACGGGCAATATTGGTTTGTGACGATCACACCTTACGGGAAAGAGATAGAACCGCATGTGCCGGATAAGAAAATCATAATGGAAGATTTTAAAAAGTTGTCAGGTCTGGTAGGAATCGACAGCGTGGGCTGGATATATGATCCGATTTTGCTGGACAGGGACCATACGGTGGAATGGCATATCTCTGAATTTGAAAAATGGCGACCTGTCTTTCCGGGTATACAAAAACCTGTGTGATCAGCTTTATTGACATTTATCAGAAGGTTGCACGGAATTTTCCAGAGGCCAGAACAGTTTTAAAAAAGGACAGACTGATAAATAGAAAAAACAGGTGAGGGAGAAGATACGATGAATGATTTTGGAATTAACGAAATGCTTGAGATGCAGAAAGCCTTACAGGAAAAATATAAGGATAAGTGGGAAGGCATTTCACCGGAGATTGGAAAGAATAAATTGCTCTGGATGGTTGGAGAAATCGGAGAAGTGATCGATGTTATAAAAAAGAATGGTGATCATAAGGCCTGTGAAGAAGGAGCAGAGAGAAGTCATCTGGTGGAGGAACTGGCAGATGTGCTCATGTATTATAACGATGTTTTGCTGTGTTATGGAATTACGGCGGAGGAATTGAAGGCAGCTTATACGGAGAAATTTCATAAGAATATGAGGCGGTGGTGAGCATATGATTTTTGTTAAACTGGATGAGAGTAATATAGAAAAATACATAGAATATTTGGAACATGCACTGGCTGTTGAGCCGGAGCAGATGCATGTAGATAAGATTGATAAAGAAGGCCTGAGAGAAAGAATTAAGGATTCCTTTTTTAGAAAAACAACCTCTGTTTTGGCAATGGAAAACGCTAAAGTTCTTGGGCGCATAGAATATCATTTTTATGGCTGTATGCAGGATGGCTATCATATGGCTTATATTGACTGGGTTTATGTTCTGCCGGAGTACAGGCACAGAGGTATCGCTCAAAGTTTATTTAAAGAAATGGAAAAGGACTGCAGAGAAAATGGCATCGACCAATATTACCTCATCAGAGCCACAAATGCCAATGCAGATAAGTTTTATCACAGCTTTACAGAGGTGGAACTGAGCGAGGCGCCGATTTTGAGAAAAGACTTAAAATGAGTGCATCAAACAACATTTAATACTTGGAGGCAAAAATGGAAATCAAAAACTATTCCGCATACAACGAAAAGGAGATCCTGAAGCTTTATTCGAGTGTCGGCTGGACGGCGTATACGGATGATCCGCAGGCATTGAAGCAGGGCTTTCAAAATTCGTTATTGGTGCTGGCGGCGTATGAAAGAGAAGAACTGCTTGGAATTATTCGAGCCGTTGGCGATGGGGTTACGATCGTTTTTATTCAAGATCTTCTGGTATTTCCTGAAAAACAGCGAAAAGGTGTCGGGACCGCTCTGGTTAAGGCAGTTCTTAAGCGTTATCCGACCGTTCGTCAAATCGAGCTGACGACAGACCAGAGCCCGGAAACAGCGGCGTTTTATGAGTCGCTGGGCTTTTCGGAGTTTGCGAAAATTGGCTGTCGCGGATTTATGAAGTGTTAAAAAGGAGGAAACGAAAATGGCGTAAACTATGTGTTCCATACAAGCGGTAATGCGGGAGGAATGACACCCTTGCTGGACAGAGAAGGGAAGCTTGTCATTTCTCCCATTGTAAACCGCGAGTTGTAAAAATCAGAGGAATTTATCGAGTTCCGCCTCGACCTGTTTCCTCTTTTTAATCTTAGGATGTTCGATGAAGCGGCCGCCGGAGATGACCATCTCCAGGTTTCGGAGGGCTTTCAGATCCTTCAGCGGATTCTGGGCCGTGACGATCAGGTCTGCAGCTTTGCCTTTTTCAATGGAACCGGTGATGGAATCGATATCGGTCAGTTCGGCGCTCCGTTTGGTGGCGTTGGTGATGGAGCGGTCGAATAGGGCATAGGGCAGGGCCGGTGAGATCGTAGTACAGAGGAAAGCACCCCGCTCTTTGAAGAGCTTTACCATCTCGTCGGTAAGTTTGGCCCCGTGTTCGATGGAGTCCACGCCATTTTCCAGGGCGACGCGGACACCTTCCGGAGATTCCACATGGGCGGCCACGAGATAGCCGTCGGCGTGGGCTTTTTCGCAGACAGCCCTGACCATTTCCGGCGTCATTTTGAGTTCTCCGGGCACGCCTTTTTCTTTGGCGTCCAGGACCCCTCCGGTGATCATAAGCTTGATAAGATCCACTTTTTGCTGCTCAGATTTTTTCAAGTGGCTGAGGGCATCTGGAATGGATGATGCGGCCACTGCCACGGAACCGGCCATATGGCCGCCGGGCACAGAGATTCCCTGATTGGAGGCGAGGATGCGGGGGCCGATTTTGGTTCCGGCTTTGATTTCATCGCGAAGGCGGGTATCAAAATCCCCCAGACCGCCTACGGTACGAATGGTTGTGACACCGCTTAAAAGCTCGTCCTTTGCAAAGTCGGTAACCATCCGGTAAGCAATGGCTCTGGTGAGTGAGGTGCTCATGATGGTATTTACCAGTTTTTCGTTGTCTCTCTGCTTTTTTTGCGGCTTTCCGCTTCCGGCGAGGTGGACGTGCATATTGATGAGGCCGGGAAGGATGTAGTGGCCTTTCAGATCAATTTTTGTGTAGCCGGAAAGATCGGTCGTGTCAGACACGATATCGTGGATTTTTCCATTTTTCACCAGGATGCAGCGGCCGGTCTGCACCTGCATATCCCTGGAACCGTCCAGGATTTTTCCATTTGTAAACGCATACTTCATAGTCATTCCCCGATTCTTAAAATAGTATTTTAACTATACACCAATAGAGAGAGACCTGGCAACATTCAGACGGTTAAAAATAGAAGCAGCAAGGAAATTCTTGGAATAAAGACTGCGGGCAAAGAGGAGGAGGCTCTGAGAGCACTCTGGTAAGAGTTTTTGTTTCCCGGTTGCATTTTTCAGATCAGAGGCGTATAATACAGAACGACAAGGGGAGCTTGCGGAAAGCAGGCTGAGAGTAGACTGTATCGTCTTGACCTATAACCTGATTTGGATAATGCCAACGTAGGGATAAACGCAGAGTTCTTTTTGTGATGGCAACGAGGAAGATGCACGCACTTGTGCAAGTGCATTTGATGACTGCTAATCAGAGCGAGATTCGCGTAGCGTATCTCGCTCTGTGATGGAAAAAATCATGAAGCGGATATGTCTATGTCAGGCATATCCGCTTTTTCTTTTTGTTCAGGCTGTCAGAAAATGCCGGCAACTGCGGAAGAAGGGCCGGAATACTTTCTTTAAGGAGGAGCAAAAAACATGCTGAAAACCTGTTGTGAAAATGTAAGAAAGAACGTACCTCTGGTACATAACATCACCAACTATGTCACCGTCAACGATGTGGCCAATGTACTCCTGGCTTGCGGCGGCAGCCCAATCATGTCCGATGAGCCGGAGGATGTGGTGGATATCACTGCCATCTGCAGCGCCCTGAATATCAACATCGGAACCCTGCATAAGACCAGTATCGAAGCCATGTTGAAGGCAGGAAAGAAATCCAATGAACTGGGTCATCCCGTTCTTCTGGATCCGGTGGGAGCAGGTGCTTCCGCTCTTCGTACCAATACGGCAGTGAAGCTGATGAAGGAACTGAAGCTGACCGTGATCCGCGGAAATATTTCCGAGATTAAGACCCTGGCTCTGGGAAGCGGCACCACCAAGGGCGTGGATGCTGACGTGGCAGATAAAGTCACCGACGAGACGCTGGATGATTCCATCCGTTTCGTGAAGAATTTTGCAAAAGAGAGCGGTTCCATCGTGGCCGTCACCGGAGCCATTGACCTGGTAAGCGACGGGGAAAAATGCTATGTGATCCGCAACGGCCGCCCGGAGATGGGACAGATCACCGGAACCGGCTGCCAGCTTTCCGGCATGATGACGGCTTTCGTGGCTGCCAACCCGGATAACCAGCTGGAAGCTGCCGCAGCCGCCGTCTGCATGATGGGCCTGGCCGGAGAGATCGGCTGGAGCCGCATGGTTGAGGGCGACGGAAACTCCACCTACCGCAACCGGATCATCGACGCCATCTACAACATGACCGGCGAGATCCTGGAGAAGGGAGCCAAATATGAAGTGCGATAAGGAAAATCTTCTACTCTATGCGGTGACAGACCGGCATTGGCTGGAGGGCCGCACCCTGCATGAGGTGGTAAAAGAGAGTCTGGAGGGCGGCGTGACCTTTGTTCAGCTCCGGGAGAAAAAACTGGACGAGGAGCATTTTCTGGAGGAAGCCAAAGATCTGAAGGAACTCTGCAGAGAGTATCACGTTCCTTTTGTCATCAACGATAATGTGGAGATTGCCATAGAGATGGATGCGGATGGCGTTCATGTGGGCCAGAGCGATATGGAAGCCGGGGATGTGCGGGCAAAATTAGGACCGGACAAGATCATCGGCGTTTCCGCCCAGACTGTAGAGCAGGCTGTTCTCGCAGAGAGACACGGGGCCGATTACCTCGGTGTGGGAGCCGTTTTCCCGACGAGCTCCAAGGATGACGCCGTGGAAGTGCCCTTTGAGACGCTGAAAGCCATCTGCGAGGCCGTTTCCATTCCGGTCATTGCCATCGGCGGCATCACGAAAGACAATGTGAAGGAGCTTTCCAGCAGCGGGATCTGTGGCATCGCCGTGATTAGCGCGATTTACGGCCAGAAAGACATTAAGAAAGCTTCAGAAGAACTGAAAACTGCAACAAAAGAGATGGTCAGGGAGTAAATCCCGTTCATCCAGCGGCCCGTCGGGGGCACCACTTCGGACCGCTCAATAAAACGTTTACTGAAAAGGAGAAATCAAAATGAGAACAGCAGTAACGATCGCCGGAAGCGATTCCAGCGGAGGCGCCGGCATCCAGGCAGATATCAAGACGATGATGGCAAACGGCGTATATGCCATGAGCGCCATCACGGCTCTGACTGCACAGAACACAACCGGCGTAACTTCTATTTTAAACGCAACCCCGGAATTTTTAGGCCAGGAACTGGACGCGATTTTCACCGATATCTATCCTGACGCGGTGAAGATCGGCATGGTTTCTGAGAGCGGTCTTATCCGCACGATCGCGGCAAAGCTTCGCCAGTACGAGGCGAAAAACATCGTGGTGGATCCCGTCATGGTGGCCACCAGCGGAGCACGGCTCATCAGCGAGGAGGCTGTGGAGACTCTGAAAAAAGAGCTTTTCCCACTGGCCTGCATCCTGACACCGAACATTCCGGAAACCGAAGTCCTCACAGGGATGGAAGTGAAGACCACAGAGGATATGATTGAGGCGGCAAAACGCATCTCCGAGGAATATCACTGTGCAGTCCTCTGCAAGGGAGGGCATCAGCTCAACGATGCCAACGACCTTCTCTATGCGGATGGAACCTACCGCTGGTTTAACGGAAAACGCATCAGCAATCCCAACACCCACGGCACCGGCTGCACCCTTTCCTCCGCCATTGCCTCCAACCTGGCAAAAGGTTTTTCACTGGAGGAATCCGTGGAGCGGGCCAAGGATTATATCTCCGGAGCCCTGGCAGCAATGCTCGATCTTGGAAAAGGCAGCGGCCCCATGGATCACGGCTTCGCCATCGACAACGCCTACACGAAAGAAGCGGAGGTTTAAGCCATGGAAAAGAAAACCTCTCTCTTTGAAAACGGCCTGATCTGGTTCGGAGCCGGTGTCTCCATCGCTGAGATCCTGACGGGTACTTATTTTTCATCCTTAGGCTTTGGAAAAGGCCTGGCAGCGATTCTGATCGGCCATGTCATCGGCTGCATCATGCTCTTTCTCTCAGGTGTCATCGGTGGAAAACTGGGAAAAAGCGCCATGGAGACCGTGAAAGACAGCTTCGGTATCCACGGCGGTCAGCTGTTTGCTACCTTAAATGTGCTTCAGCTGGTGGGCTGGACGGCCATCATGATCTATGACGGCGCTCTGGCAGCCAACGGCATCTTTTCCACAGGCCACTGGGTATGGTGCCTGGTCATCGGCGCGCTGATCATTGTCTGGATTCTCATCGGCATCACGAATCTTGGCAAGGTCAACACTATCGCCATGGCGGCCCTTTTCATCCTGACGCTGATTTTGAGCAAGATCATTTTCTTCAGTGGTAATCCCATGGCAGACACCGCTGACGATTCTCTGACCTTCGGTGCGGCTGTGGAGTTGGCTGTGGCCATGCCCCTTTCCTGGCTGCCTCTCATCAGCGATTACACGAGGGAAGCGAAGGAGCCGGTGAAAGCGACAGCCGTCAGCGCTGTGGTTTACGGCATTGTGAGCTGCTTCATGTACGTCATCGGTATGGGAGCTTCCATTTTCACCGGGGAAAATGACATCGCCCAGATCCTCATGAAAGCCGGACTTGGCATCGCAGGCCTTCTAATCGTGGTCTTTTCCACCGTTACAACCACCTTCCTGGACGCTTATTCCGCCGGAATTTCTGGAGAGTCCATCGTGGCGAAGCTCAAGGGAAAATATGCGGCCGTCGCTGTGACGGTCATCGGTACGGTGGGAGCCATCGTTTATCCGATGGATGACATCACAGATTTCCTCTACCTCATCGGTTCCGTCTTCGCACCGATGATCGCCGTGCAGATCGCCGACTTCTTCCTTCTGAAAAAGAAGAAAGAGGAGCGGGCTTTCGACTGGTGCAATCTGGTGATCTGGCTTGTCGGTTTCGTGCTGTACCGAATTCTGATGCATGTAGATTTTGCACTGGGAAACACCCTGCCGGATATGGTTCTGACCGTTCTCATCTGTCTGGCAGTCAACGCCGTGAAAGGCAAAAAGAACGCATAAAAAAGAGCGCTGCAGCTTCCTACCCGAAAGGCTTGCAGCGCTTTTCTTATGTTTATTTACCGGTCGGTCATGCTGATGGACTCGATGCCAACGCTTCCGCCCCGGACCACTTCAATGTGGTGGAATTCTTTTTTCATCAGGCGGACCACGGAATCATTTTTTCCTGAAGTCTGGAAAAACTCCAGAAGGAGACTGTCCTTACCGTAGTCGATGACTTGGGCTTTGAAGGTCTCGGCAATCTGGAAGAGCTCCGTCTTATCTTCGGGGGAGCAGTCCAGCACCTTGACGTAGAGGATTTCCTTCATATGAACGGAGACATTCGTGAAATCGAGGACACGAATGACCTCCACCATGCGGTTCAGCTGTTTTTTGATCTGCTCGAAGGTCTCGTCATCGCTGAAAGTACCGATGGTCATACGGGAGACCGTTGGGTCCTCGGTGGTACCCACGGTGAGGCTGTCCAGGTTATAGGATTTTCCGGAGAAAAGGCCGGAGATCTTCGAGAGGACGCCCACCTGGTTTTCCACATAGAGGGAGATCCATCGTTTCTGTAATTCTTTTTCCATAATTCAACCTCCTTAGCAGTCCATGATCATATCGGCCAGGGTACCGCCGGGCTTGATCATGGGATAGACCATTTCTTCCGGATCGATGATAAATTCGATAATGGTCGGTCTTTTGGTGTTCTTTTTCGCTTCCTCAAAGGCAGCGGCGATCTCTTCTGTCTCTGTCACGCGGATACCCTTGGCTCCGTAGCTTTCTGCCAGCTTGATGAAATCCGGCGTGTATTCCGGATATTCCTGGCCGTCGGTGCGGCGGGAGAGGGCGCCGGAGCGGAGGTTGGTCATAGAGTAGCGTTTTCCGTAGAAAAGCTTCTGCCACTGGCGCACCATGCCGAGATAAGTGTTGTTGAAAATGCAGCAGACGATGGGAAGCTCCTCCAGAACGGCGGTGGCCAGCTCCTGGATGTTCATCTGCATACCGCCGTCGCCGGAGACCATGATAACCGGAGTGTCCGGATTGCCGATTTTGGCTCCGATGGCTCCGGGCAGGCCGTAGCCCATGGTTCCAAGGCCGCCGGACATGATGAGCTTTTTCTTCTCGGTGATGGCCGCATACTGGGAGACGAGCATCTGATGCTGTCCCACGTCCGTCACGAGAATGGCTTCGTCGTACTGGCGGTTGATCTCATTTATGATATCAAGGGGGCTCATAAGCTGGCGTTTTTTCATGGTCAGAGGATGCTCGGATTTCCAGGCGTCGATGGTGGAGAGCCACTTGCCGGTGTTGCATTTTTCCACATATTCGGCCATTTTCGTGATGGCTTCCTTCGCGTCGGCAACGATAGGCACATCCACATGGATATTCCGGGAAATGGAGGCCGTGTCGATATCGATATGGATGATTTCCGCGTGGGGAGCGAAGGCATGGAGCTTTCCGGTGATCCGGTCGTTAAAGCGGGTACCGATGGAAAAGAGCAGGTCGCACTCGTTCATGGCCATGTTGGCGGCGTAGGCTCCGTGCATGCCGATGTTTCCAATGAAAAGGGGATGCTCCGTGGAGATGGCGCCCCGGCCCATGACGGTTGTGACCACGGGAACCTGAGTCTTTTCCACGACTTCCTTAAAGATTTCGTTGGCGTGGGAGATGTTGACGCCGCCGCCGGCGAGGAAGAGCGGTTTTTTGGCTTTATGGAGCATTTTCAGGGCTTTCTTGAGCTGTCCCATATGGACGCCGGTGCTGGGCTTGTAACCGCGGATGTTGACTGTCTTCGGGTATTCCGCGCTGCCGAGTTCTGCCATGACATCCTTCGGAAGGTCGATGAGGACCGGGCCCGGACGGCCGGTACGGGCGATGTAAAAGGCCTCCTTGATGATGCGGCCCAGGTCTTCCCGGTTCCGTACGGTGACACCGTATTTGGTGATGCTGCGGGTGATGCCCACGATATCGACCTCCTGGAAAGCGTCATTTCCGATGAGGTGCCGGGCTACCTGGCCTGTGAAGCATACGAGAGGCACGCTGTCATAGTTGGCGGTGGCAAGGCCTGTCACCAGGTTGGTGGCACCGGGGCCGCTCGTCACCAGACAGACACCGACTTTTCCCGTGGTCCGGGCGTAGGCGTCAGCCTCGTGAACCAGAGCCTGCTCGTGGCGGGGAAGAATGATATCAATCCCGCTCTGTTTGTAAAGTTCGTCGCTGATATCAATGGTACAGGCGCCCGGATAGCCGAAAAGGGTATCCACCCCTTCCTCCTTCAAGGCCTTTACCAGAAGTTTGTTTCCTGAAATCTGTCTCAAACAAGTTCCCTCCTTCATTCGCTGTATAGCGTTAAAACGATGATACGGGGGAAAAGTGGAAAAGTCAACCGGATTTTTGTGTTAGTGGGTTGGTTTTTGATGGATTATCTGTTAGAATGATGATGCCAGGGGACCAAACTCAAGAGCCGTTCCTGCTTGCAGGAGAAGGCTCTTGAACTTGGGACCCGCCCAAACATGAGGAAGTAGCAATTTACGAAGTAAATCAGCGGATTCCGAATGGTTGGAGAATTGCGAGAGCGAAGCGGAGCAATTCGTATTGCATCATCATGAAAGGAACAGCAGAAAATGAGTTTGAAAGAGGATCTTCTTGCCTACCAGCCCTTCAACGAGCAGGAAGAAAAAGATAGAGAGGTCATGCTGGCTCTTCTGGACACTCAGCCGGACATTTTTGAGAGGAAGAACCGGGTGGCACATTTCACCGCCTCCGCCTGGCTGGTGAATCAGGCCCATGACAAGGTGCTGATGATCTACCACAACATCTACCATTCCTGGGCCTGGACCGGCGGCCATGCGGACGGAGATCAAGACCTTCTCCATGTGGCTTTGAAGGAAGCACGGGAGGAGACAGGCATCACGAATTTAAAGCCGGTTTCCGAGGGGATTTTTTCCCTGGAAATGCTTACGGTGGACGGCCATGTGAAGAGAGGAGAGTACGTTTCCTCACATCTTCATGCCAACGTCACCTATTTACTGGAGGCCGACGAGACAGATACGCTCCACATCAAGCCCGACGAGAACAGCGGCGTGCGCTGGTTTGCGCTGGATGAGGCGCTGAAAGCCTGCAGCGAGCCCTGGATGGCGGAGCATATTTATAAAAAACTGAATGAAAAGCTATCTCTGGAGAACCCGGATACGGGCCGGAACAGATAAGCGGAAAGATAAGAGGGAAAAAGCATATGAAAATTCAGTTGGAGGACCTGACCAAAAGCTTTCCCGGCAGGGGAAGAAACAGCAGCCGGGTGACAGCGGTGAAGGATTTTAATTTCGAGATCCCCGACGGGGAACTCATCGGCCTTCTGGGCCCCTCGGGCTGTGGAAAAAGTACGACGCTGAACATGATCTGCGGCCTGGAAAAGCCGACCAGCGGCAAGATCTTTTTCGGGGATAAGGATGTGACGGCGCTGCCGCCGGAAAAACGCGGAGTGGGCATGGTGTTTCAGAACTATGCTCTCTATCCGCATCTCACGGTTCGGCAGAACATCATCTTCCCGCTGCAGAACCTGAAAGGGAAGGACAAGCTTTCCAGGGCGGAGATGGAAAAAAGGGCCATGGACGCGGCGGCTCTCGTGCAGATTCAGGAACTCATGGAGCGAAAACCCGGCGAGCTCTCCGGCGGTCAGCAGCAGCGTGTGGCCATCGCCCGGGCGCTGGTGAAACTTCCACATGTACTTCTTCTGGACGAACCCCTTTCCAATCTGGATGCGAGACTACGGCTTCAGACCCGGGAGGAGATTCGGAAGATCCAGCGGGCCACGAAGATTACGACGGTCTTTGTCACCCATGACCAGGAGGAGGCCATGAGCATTTCCGACCGCATTGTGGTGATGAAAGCCGGCGTCGTTCAGCAGACCGGAAAGCCCCAGGAGGTCTACGACGATCCGGTAAATCTTTTTGTGGCGAAATTCCTCGGAACTCCGCCGATCAACGTATTTCAGGGGAAAATCAAAAACGGAAAGGTCTGTATCGGAGACGCTGCCGTTCTTGACGCACCCGGTCAGAAGGATCAGGACGTTTTCGTGGGAATCCGCCCAGAGGGCTTTCTTTTAAAAGAGGACGGCCCGCTGATTTGCCAGCTTGGCGGCGTGGAAGTCATGGGAAGAGACATTTCCATCGTTTCGAACCACGAGGCTTCCTTAAATCCCAACATCCGCTCGATCATCAGCGCGGAGACGAAGGTAGATACCTCATCCGAAATCGTCCGCTTTGCGGTGAAGCCATCAAAACTCTTTGTGTTTGATGGCAGCAGCGAAGAGCGGATCCGGATCTGACGGGAGGTGAAACCATGGAAAAGAAAGATTTCAAAGGCTGGCTCTATCTCTTGCCGGCGCTGCTTTTTCTGGGAGCTTTTCTGGTCTATCCCCTCATAGACGTGTTTGTCTATTCCTTCGAGGAGGGCTATAACTCCGCTTCCCAGACTTACTATGGCACGGGAATCTACAACTATTCCTATGTGCTCCATGATCCATATTTTCTCCAGGCTCTGAAAAATACCCTGCTTCTGGTGGCCATCACCGTGCCGGTATCGACGCTTCTGGCCCTCCTGATTTCGGTAGCCCTAAGCTCGGTCAAGCCGCTTAGGAAGCTCTACCAGACGGTATATTTTCTGCCTTATGTGACAAACACGCTGGCCATCGGTCTGGTGTTTATGATCCTTTTCAAAAAAACAGCCTACACCGACGGACTCATCAATCTGGTGCTGAACTGGTTTGGCGGCGAATCGGTGGATTTCATCGACGGCCCCTACTGGGCCAAGATGCTGGTGCTCTGTGTGTACACGGTCTGGGTGGTTATGCCCTTCAAGATTCTGATTCTCACGAGCGCTCTGGCTTCTGTGAACCAGACCTATTACAATGCGGCCCGGGTGGACGGAACCTCGAAGTTCCGGATTTTCTATAAAATCACGCTGCCGATGATCTCGCCGACTGTGTTTTACCTTGTGATCACCGGCTTCATCGGAGCCTTCAAGGCCTACAGCGATGCTGTGGCGCTCTTTGGAACGAACCTCAATGCGGCGGGCATGAATACGATCGTCGGTTATGTTTACGACATGCTTTACGGAGACAGCGGCGGCTATCCGTCCTATGCCTCCGCGGCGGCAATCATCCTGTTTGTCATCGTCCTGACCATCACCTGCATCAACCTGCTGGTCAGCCGGAAACACGTTCACTATACCAAATGAGGACAGAAAAATGGATTATGAAAAAATAGAGCAGTCGGAAAAAAGACGCCGGATCCTCGGAAAAGGAGTAACCTATCTTTTTCTGACGATCTGGGCGCTCATCGTCCTGTTTCCTTTTTACTGGATGCTTTTGACTTCTGTAAAAAGCTACGGCGCTTATAACGCGGAGCATATCCCGGCGTTTTTCACCGCGTCGCCGACTCTTGAAAACTATAAGGATGCCTTCACGGCCGTTCCTCTGGCAAAATATCTTCTGAACACACTGATTTTCACGGTGATCACGACGGCCATCATGATGGTGGTCATCACACTGGCGGCCTACGCCTTTGCAAGACTGAGTTTCCCGGGAAAAAATCTGGTCTTCACGCTTTTTCTCTCTCTGATGATGATTCCGGCGGAGCTGGTGGTCATCACAAACTTTGTGACGATCACGAACCTGAACCTCCGGAACACCTTCACGGGACTGATTCTCCCCTCGGTGACTTCAGTTTTCTACATTTATCTTTTGAAGGAAAATTTCGAGCAGGTACCGGATGAGCTCTATCGCGCCGCAAAGGTCGACGGCACCTCTGACCTGAAATACCTGTTGCGTGTACTCATGCCAATCTGCCGCCCGACCCTGATTACCGTCACAATCCTCAAGATCATCGAATGCTGGAATTCCTATGTCTGGCCACGGCTGATTACCGACGATCCGAACTACTATCTCGTCTCAAACGGCATTCAGGAGATCCGCGAAAATGGCTTTGGCCGGGAAAACATTCCGGCTATGATGGCTGCAGTTGTCGTGATTTCCGCCCCGCTCATTGTCCTGTTTCTGATCTTTCGAAACAAGGTCATGGCTGGCGTTTCTAGAGGAGGGACTAAGGGATGAAAAAAATATCGAAAGTCTTATCGCTTACCGTTGCCACATCCTCGCTTCTGCTGCTTTCAGGCTGCCACGGGGCAAAGGAGGCAAAAAGCCTTGCAATTCCGGACAAATTCGATACTTCCAGGTCCTATGAGATCACTTTCTGGGCCAAGAACGACACGAACAAAACGCAGACCGATATTTATAAAAAAGCCATCTCAGATTTTGAAGCGCTTTATCCAAACATCAAGGTCGACCTGCGGCTGTACACGGATTACGGAAAAATTTATAATGATGTCATCACA
>OLRT01001022.1_pt1 | contig 20681 bp, 17 predicted proteins | sample 1672021 | NCBI WGS metagenome assembly OLRT01 (sample SAMEA3136637, study PRJEB25190) | human gut metagenome | reverse complement strand
ATAGCCGAGTAGCCAAGTCCGGAAAGGATAAACGCTGAAAGCATCTAAGCGTGAAACCAGCCTTAAGATGAGATCTCTCATAGAGTAATCTAGTAAGACACCTTGGAGAACACGAGGTTGATAGGTCGGAAGTGTAAGTACAGCAATGTATTCAGCGGACCGATACTAATATGTCGAGGGCTTGACTTGAAGCTAAGACCAGATTTGTCACGAGCGGAAGCGAAGTGAGAAATCGAGAGGGTCGTGCTAACATCGAAAAAAGCGACTGAACAAGGAGCTTTTGAGATGAAGTTAGAGCCAGCTTAAACTAATTCAAAAACGAATAGTAAATCGTTCTTCTTCTGTGAAAGTTTTGAGGGTACAACCTCAACTGAATAATCCGGTGGTGATGGCTAAGGGGATCCACCTGTTCCCATCCCGAACACAGTAGTTAAGCCCTTATACGTCGAAAGTACTTGGCTGGAAGCGGCCTGGGAGGATAGATAGCTGCCGGTTAAAAAATAACCTGTACCAATGGTACAGGTTTTATTTTTTTTGATAAAATCTGATTAATTAGAAGGGGAAAATGTCAGAATTATGATTTCTAACATTTGTCACAAATAATTTTCAAGCGATTGTCCTCAAATTGAGGACTTTTAATGATTTAGAATACTAAAAATATACTACTTTTATATTTTAAAAACTATACAGACCATTTCAATGATGATTTGAGATAGATTGGTTAATAGGTAAATATGTTTGCATGAATAACAAGAAAACACCTTAATATTATTTTGCACATGGAATTATATAAATTTATTTACAGACTTGTTTTTTTATAATCAATCTGCTATAGTATTACTGTTTTTGATTAATATATGGGATAATAATATTAGAGAAAGAATTTTAGGAGGAACAATGAATTTTATTGACAAGAATTTGAAAGGTTTTTTACTGTGTTTAGCTATTGCAATACCTTCTTGGTATCTCGGAAACATCTATAAGCTTATTGGTGGTGCAGTTATTGCTATTATTGCTGGTATGTTAGTTGCTTTGTTTATTAAGGATCAGACACCATTTGAAAGCGGTATTAAGTTTACTTCTAAAAAGATTCTACAATGGGCGGTTATTCTCTTAGGCTTTGGACTTAATCTTAATGTAGTTTTAGCAACAGGAAAGCAGTCTCTACCAATTATAGTATTAACAATTAGCACATCCTTAATCATTGCTTATGTTATGCATAAGATTATGAATATACCTGATGATGTATCTACACTGATAGGTGTAGGTTCTTCTATCTGTGGTGGCTCTGCAATTGCTGCTACAGCCCCTGTAATCAAAGCTAATGATGAACATGTGGCTCAAGCTATTTCTGTTATCTTCTTTTTTAATGTATTAGCTGCTATTATCTTTCCACCGCTAGGAGAGCTTATTGGATTTAGTACTGTTTCTGGTGAAACATTTGGTATTTTTGCAGGTACAGCTGTTAATGATACATCCTCTGTAACTGCTGCAGCTGCAACCTGGGACAGTATGTGGGGACTTGGAACTGAAACCTTAGATAAAGCGGTTACTGTAAAATTAACCCGTACCTTAGCAATTATTCCTATAACCTTGATTTTAGGTTATCTGCATGTACGTAAAAGCAAAGGTAATGCTGAAAGTAATGTAAGCATCAAGAGCGTATTTCCTTTTTTTATTTTGTATTTTATTGGTGCTTCTCTTATAACTACTATTGCAGTGAATCATGGTGTTGATGTTAAAGTATTTGCACCTATTAAAGAGTTGAGCAAGTTTTTTATTGTCCTTGCAATGGCTGCTATAGGTCTTAACACTAATATCGTAAAGTTAGTAAAAACAGGTGGTCAGCCTATTATTATGGGTGCCTGCTGCTGGCTTGGTATTACTGTAGTAACTTTAGCATTACAATATATGCTGCATCTGATATAAGCTGCAGAAAATAAGAAAACCAACCTATTTTACTTTAAAGTAGAATAAGTTGGTTTATTTTATTTAATGGAGAATTTCGTGGAGTCCCCACATAATGAGACCTGCAGCTACTGCGTCATCAGACATTCTTTGATGTTTATTTTTTACCTGACTGCGAACACTGCCCCAATTAATACCATAGGATTTGCAGATTTCCTTATAGGGCTTACCGTTTTTCTGCATCCAGAATATATCTTCAAAGTCATGGCCGGTAATCTTGTTAGCAATGTATTGGGTGATAATTAAATCCTCCAGACTCATGCCAGCTAGGCGTGCACGTCCATAATTAAAGTTATCTAAAGCAAGAACAGTTAGGATAATATCATTGCAATCGCGATGTTCTTTTTTATGATGCTTATATTCGCTATGAATCTTTTTACCATTATCATGTTTTGGTTTAGCTTCTACAGGTAGAGCAAGAAAGCTACTTAAAATAAATGTACCTAAGAGAACACTTGCTATTGTAGATTTTAGGGACTGTTGCATAAATCTCACTCCTTCTCTAGCACAAGTACTCGATAAACGTATATAGTACCTGCAAATTAATTATATCATGCTTATAGAGCTTCATAGAATAGTCCTAGAGAAGAGTTCATAAACAATTTGATACTTTGTATAGGAAAAATAAAAAGGCTCAAGAGATAAGCTCTTGAGCCTGAATTATCAAATGGTGCGGTAGAGAGGAGTTGAACCTCCACGGGGTTGCCCCCACTAGCTCCTGAGGCTAGCGCGTCTGCCATTCCGCCACTACCGCATTAATTAGCAACATTTAAATATTACACTAAATTAGAAAAAATGTCAAGATATATTTGAGTGAGAAATGGCTATTTTTTGTAAATTTGTTACTTATATGTTGTTTTATGTTTATAACGAAAATGATAGATTATTGACACTTAACATCCTATAATATAAAATATGAGATGTTGAATAAAGAAATATTCAACTAAAAAACACTAAGATTTACAACGTGGAGATGATACATATGAAACCCATTACACCACAAAATATAAATGAAAACAACAATAAGCAGCTTGCTTTTTTGCATAGTTACAAACAGCTTCTTCCTCAATATATTGCTGATGGAAATCCTTCTCTAGACACCCTTAACGCCTATTGGGGCAGGATAGATAGCTTCCTTAAATGGTGCGAACTGAATAAATTTTATCCCTTCACGCTTCAGGAGGCTCATATTATCCTTTATCGTAAGGAGTTAATAGATAAGGGATTTAAAACAACCTCTGTTGCTGCAGCTCTGACCTCAATCCGCAAGTTCTATAAATTAGCTCAAAAGCTGCAATTGATTGCAGATAACCCTGCAGATGATATCAAGGCTCCTCGTGACCCGGATGCAGCCTTAATAGACCTTCCCTATCTGACTGCAGGCAAGCTGGAATATCTGCTTCAGCTGATAAAGCCTACAAATGAAAAGAATCTCAGAGATAAGGTTATTATTGCCTTTATGGCAATCGAAGGACTACGCACAGTTGAAATCTATCGTATGAATGAAGAGGATATTAATAAAGAGCAACAGAGCATCCTTATCAGAGGCAAGGGAAAAAACGCTATCATTTACCCTAGACCAGATACCTTTGAACTGTTGTTACGCTATATAAAAACTAAAAACCGTGAGCCTCTACAGCAATATATCGATAATGAAGAAAAAACCCCTGTTTTTACATCAACCTCTAACAATAAGAGAGGTAACCGTATCAATAGGCGTAATATCAGGGAAGCTGTAGACCTATGGCTCACTAGAGCTGGTTATAAAGAAAAGGGCAAATCCGATCATATGCTGCGTCATACCTGTGCAACCCTCCTTTATAAAGAAACTAAAGATTTAAAGGTTGTACAAGAAACCCTTCGCCATAGCAATATAAATATGACCAGCAAGTATGCTCATTTGGTAGAACGCGAAGATCAACGCTATACTAAAGCAATACCTGTAGAACTATAATGCATACCAATTTTGCTTGAAACCAATCCTAAAGCAGCTTATGGTAAAAAATAGTGCTACTATATCTCTGTATGCACAAAAATTCTCTCTGAAATCATCTAATTCATGCTTTATAGTATCATAACCTTAACATTAGGATTTAACTATCTGAGACTAAGGCAATATTTCATAGGATAAAAAATAATCTCATCTAAAGTAAAAGCGTCTGTAAGAAATGATCAGCCCCCGGTCAAGTAGACAAACTGAATATATAAAATTTTCTTTGGACACGTCCTGTCAAGGATGCGTCCATTTTTATTAAGCAGCAAACTTCTCTTTAAATTTCTTAATGCGTTTATTCTCAGCAATTGGATATGCTTTAGGTTCGTTAGTCTTCAAAGCTTCTTGACGAACCTGGCTAGGTGTAAGACCTTTAAACCTACATTGCAGTCTCTCGTTGTTGTAGAAATAGATATAGTCATCAATTGCGTTTCTAAGCTGTTCTTCATTTTCGAACTTATTAATATAGTACATCTCAGACTTTACAATCCCCCAGAATCCTTCCATAGGACTATTATCTATACAACGTCCAACTCTGGACATGAACGGAATTATATTCCTCGTAACCAGACCATCTTGAAAGATCTGGCTTGTATAGTTAAAGCCTCTGTCATTATGAAATATGGGTTTAGCCTCTGGATTGGAAACAATAGCTTTCTCAAATGTACTTAGCGTTAGATTGTTGTCGTTTCGTTTGCTTACTTCATACGCAACTATGCTTCTGTCGTATAAATCAAGGATAGCGCTAAAGTACAGCTTACGTTTTTCTCCAACTTCATACCACTTGAACTCAGTTACATCCGTGACCCATTTTTCGTTAGGTCTAGAAGCGTTAAAATCTCTCTTAAGCACATTTTCTGCAACTGTTTCCGGCTTCACATTAAAGTATTTTGTCTTTTTCTTACGTATAACAGATTTAATGCCAAGCTTCTTCATAATTCTATGAATACGGTTAACCGAATATTGCTTCTTGTTTAGATGGTTAATCCATAATGTCATCCTTCTGTAGCCTAAGATGTGGTTAAAGCGTTCATCATATTCTTCAATTAGCTGAGCTATAAGTACATTCTCTTGCTCTGTAGCCGGAACTTCTCGCTTAAGCCATTTGTAATAGGCTGCCTTGGATATACCTAAGTTTCTGCACATCCAGCATATATTCCAATGTTTTTCAACAGCAAAATGTTGTATTGTCATGTATTTGGACTGAAAGCGTTGCTTGCCAAGCGTCACATCCCTTCGAATTCCTTCACTTTTTTTAGTAGTTCTACCAACATAGAATTTTCTTCAAGCTGACGTTTCAGGCGTTTGTTCTCCCTGCGGAGTCTCTCCAACTCGTCAACCTCTTCATCCGTTTTATGGTGACCTCGTTTATCCAAAAGTCCGTCTTCACCATTAGCCTTATATTTTCTAACCCAGGTATAGACCTAAGAATAGGATACATCAAATTTAGCAGCCGTATTCTTGTAGTCACAACCATTTTCAATGCAGTAAGCTACTATCTCCTTGCGTTCTTCTAAAGTAGTTTTTCGTTTTGCACTAGCCATATAGACCTCCTGTTTTGGATTGTAATCCTTTAGTTCTATATTGCTATTATACTTCTTTATCCACCTTCTCAGAACACTATCACTAGAAATATTATATTTAGATGTTATGTATTCCAAAGATCCTTTTCCACTAAGAAATTCTTCTACACATCTGATTTTAAATTCTGAAGAATAGGAAGCGTTTCTAGTTTTTACTACCAAAGCACCTGTACCGTGAATTCTATATTTGTGTACCAACGTGTTATTGTTTTTGCACTCAAATCATATTTTTTCCTAATTCATAAGACGAACCTTTGCCTTGTAAATACTCTTGAATTACTTTTATTATCTTTTCTGGACTATACTTCTTTTTAGACATAAAAAATCTCCTAAAGTAGACTTTTTATATTTAATCAGTCTACTTTAGGAGTATCATATCAAAATAATCCTACAGACGCTTTTTATTATTCCATTAAATAACACTATAATAACACTAGTGTTTTACTATTATTATCATATTGTTTTCATATAAAAACCATATTATTATACTAGTGTTTTAGTCTATTGCATAGCAGCAATTTCTTCATGCAGGGACTGTGCCTTTTTAAGATTTTTTCTTACGCCGTTACCTGCTTCGTAGAGCTTTGCTAAATTTTCCATAGCTGCCGTATTTAGCATTGCCGCACCATTTTTGAAGTATTCAACAGCTGTAGCAATATCGCCAGCCTTTCCGTCTAAAGCAAGTTCGCCCAATATATTGAATGCAGGTGCATACTCAACATCAGCGGCCTTTTGCAGATATACCACTGCTTCTGAAGTTTGGCCTGCTGCCAGCATTTCCTCAGCTATATGGCATAAAGCTTTACCATTGCCAAGTTCTGCTGCTCTTTGGTAGTAGCTAGAGCATTTTTTATTACTTTGAGAAACCATATTACCAATAGCATACATTTCAGCAAGTTGACAAAGTGCTGCTGCATTATTCTTTCTACCAGCTTTTTCTAACCATTTAACGGCCTGTCCTTTATTAACCTCTACATATTTGCCGGTAAAGTACAACATACCTAACTCATACATAGCTTCATCATAGCCCTTATCAGCCATTTTCTTAAGGATAGCAATAGCTTCATCTACATTTTGAGCAGTTCCCTTACCTTCAAGATAGCAAGAAGCAAGTTTTAAAACAGCATTCTCATTGCCGCTGGAAGCAGCCTGCTCCAGCATAGCAACGATTTCTTGCCAATCGGCATCCATGGCTTCCATTTTATATACAGCCAAATGATACAATGCTTCTAAATCTCCAGCTTCGGCTGCCTTAGCAAACCAGTCCGCAGCTCTGTTCTTATTCTTTGCTACACCATTACCAGTCAAACAAAGCAGTGCCATTGCAGTCATTGCTGCAGGCATCCCCTTATCAGCCGCTTCCTTATAGCATTTATAAGCAGCCTTATAATCCTGCTCCAGATGATAACCATTTTCATAACATACACCTAAACGGTATTGAGATATAGGATCGTTTAAACATGCAGCTTTAGCATAAAGCTCTACGGCTTTTTTCAAATCCTGTTTTACACCCCAACCATAAAAGTAGCAATCACCAAGTTTACCCATACCAACATTATAACCTGTTGCAGCAGCTTCATTAAACCAATAGAAAGCCTTAGTCTCGTCACGAGAAACCTGCTTACCTTCAATAAAGCAGCAACCAACAGTAGCCTGAGCTACAGGATAGCCAGCCTCTGCAGACTGCAAATATAAACCAAAGGACTTACGGTCGTCCTTATCTACACCCTGACCACGATAGTAGTTTTCTGCCAACAGACACATAGACTTAGCATCCCCAAGCTCTACACCGCGCTCTAGATAACAATTAGCCTGAACAAAGTCCTGTTCTACACCATCACCGGTAATATAAAGCTGAGCCAAACGGTTAATAGCATCAATATTATCTCTAGAAGCTGCAATTTCATAATATTTAATGGCTTTAGGTCTATTCTTTCTCACAACCTTACCATCAAAATAGAAATCACCTAAAACAAGAGGAGCAACCTCATGCCCCAGCTCACAAGCTCTATCTAAAAGCTTCACAGATTCCTTGTAGTCAGCCTCTATTAGCTCGCCAAAACGATACAAAAGACCTAACTGACACAAAGCTTCCGGATGCTCCATCTCCGCTCCTAGCTTATACCATCTGATGGCCTTTTCTGCATCATGCTCTACAACATATCCATTCATATACTCTTCTGCTAAAGTAACTGCAGCAGGTGCATAACCCAATTTAGCGGATCTTACAAGTAAATCAATACCTTTTACAACATCGCTCTCCTTGTCGGTTTCAGAAATATATAAGCAGCCCAAATAATACATAGCATGAGCATTATTTTGCTCTACAGATTGGCTCAACCACAAAATAGCATCACCTAAATTTTTTCTAGTTCCTTCACCATGCCAAAAGTTATACCCAACAATTCCTTGTGCTTCAGAATGACCTGCCTGAGCAGCTTTTAAAAACCATCTGTGTGCTTCCTTTATATTTTGCTGAACACAAAGTCCATCCTGATAACATTCTCCTAAAGAAAAAGCTGCCTCTGCAGAACCTTCATTAGCAGCCTCTGTTAAGCATTTAATGCCTTCCTTTTGCTCTGCTTCAGAATCCATTGAAAAATATGCTTCCGCTTGAGCGATTAATTCTTGAAATCTATCCTTCATCTCCATATAAGGCCTCCTAAAATTACAATAAAATAAACAATATTATTAATATCCAGCAATATCTGGATTAGTACGCATTTTGTTATCATAACATATAGAAAAGACTCTAGCAAGAAATATATTAATATTTATTAGCTTTTCTTAAAATAGTACAAAAAATACCTAAAAAAGCTATTTTTCCATTCCATTTACCTATATCAACAGAAAAAGTACTTTTCATAATTCTAAAAAGAATCTTTCACAACATCACTATTATTTCAATATAATAACACTATTATAATCATATGAAAACACTATTGTAACACTAGTGTTTTCATATGATTATTCAAGATATCAACCAGCTTTATCATAAATATTTCTATATACTTTATCCTTATTTGCTATTCAAATAAGCTATAATAAATTCATTAGAATATAACTATCGGAGATGATTAATATGTATAAAGAAATTGTTCTTGAAGAATTACTTGCAGCACGCGACCTTGCTTATCAAAAATTCATGAGTAAACTACTTCCTGGAATCAATAATATTATTGGTGTACGTGTTCCTGATTTACGAAAAATATCCAAAAAACTTCAAAAAAATTTCTGGCAAGAATATCTTACTGAAACCATTTATGATTCCAACCAGTATCATGAAGAAACATTAATACAAGGTCTTGTTATCGCTACCGCTAAAATGTCATTGGAGGAACGTCTACATCTACTACAAGCATATATACCCAAATTAAATAATTGGGCGCAATGTGACATGTTCTGCAGCTCCCTAAAAGAAGCTAAAAAATACCCCAAAGAGTACTGGTCTCTGGCTACATCCTACTGCCAAGCATCTACTACCTATAAACTCCGCTTCGGCATCGTTATGCTACTAACCTATTACACAAATGAAGAATACGCTCATATGGCTTTAAACATGCTCAAATCTATAAAAAGTGATGATTACTACGTTAATATGGCAATAGCCTGGGCTATATCTATATTTTATATAAAACAACCACAACTAACATTACCAGTACTCTGCAATAACAACTTAAATGACTTTACCCATAATAAATCTATCCAAAAAATATGTGAAAGCTTGCGTGTTTCTCAAAAAGAAAAAGCTTATATAAAAACATTGAAACTATGAATCCTCCTTATAGCAATACAAATCTTCTTTGTGATAATCAATATTGATAGATATTTATTGTCGCAAAGGTTGAAAAATGTTATACTTTTATAGTTCCAAAAAATATACCTATGTATCTTTTTTAGAGTATTACTATTTCTTTATCACTATTTATTATTTATAAATAATCTTTATTGGTGTAGTTGAAAAATGTTATGTTTAAATTTTCTCTGCTTTGTTTGATTAGTGAACAACTAACATATCGTTTCTTTTTCCGATAATAATTTCTATTAAGTACTCATTATCGCTTCAGTTGAAAAATGTTATACTTTTATATTATCGATATAAGTTCTACATATCTATTCTTTAGTAACATATTTAAAAGAATGACAAACAGTTTATTATTTATCATTCTTTTCTATTAAATATTTATTATTCTTGTAGTAGAAAAATGTTATGTATATCATAGCTATTTTTCTACTATACTAAGCAATATTTACTCAAAAAACATAGTTATTCTGCTTTTTATCGTTATACAGTATTATTAAATAATTATTATCGCTCTAGTTAAAAAAAGTTATGCTTCTAAATTTAATACTTTTCAGATTTTTGTATTTTATCTTCTTATAAACTCAAAATGCTATTGAATATAATCTAATTATTTTAGATTATCATTAAATATTAATTATCGCTCTAGTTGAAAAAAGTTATGCTTTACAATCTTACCTTTCAAAAGGCTCTTTCATAAAAAACAGTCAGAAAAATACACATTCCAAAAACCTGATTTACTCAAAATAATGCCTTAAAAATAACACTATGATAATCATAGTGTTTCACTAGTTATACAATATGAAAACACTAGTGTTTTCATATTGTTATTTTTATCACTATATTTATATAATATTAGCTTTTTACTACTAATGTTATATAAAATAATTTAAACATACAATATCGACGATTTTGATAAGATTATTCAAAAAATATTATACCTTTCTTGCCCGAAAACCCTTAATCCTGTATAATAAAAACACTTTTAAAAATTGTTATATCTTTCGGCAAAAAATGCGGTTAAAAAATGTTATATTTAGCGTTTTTTGCCTCTTTTTAGCTGTGGATAACTGGTTAAAAAATGTTATATTTCGGTTAAAAAATGTTATATTTCATCGGTTTTACCAACATTTTGGGTTAAAAAATGTTATAATATGGTTAAAAAATGTTATAATATGGTTAAAAAATGTTATATTTAAAAAGCAAAAATGCAGCAATTATGCGGAGTTTCAGACTTATCCACAGGCAAAAATGGGCTCCCTATATTATTATTATATTATATATATAATATATAACCTATAATATAAACATTAGAAAACTGTGGATAACTTCGAGGTAAAAAATAATGACGAAACAAGATAATCTTGTCACGATAGATATCGGTTTAGATACTCAAGATAGAAATTACATCACTGAAAATACTACTTTGTCTGGAAGTAATCCAGTAGCATTGTATGAAAGTGCTGTTTTGGCTAAAAATGATTTAAACTTACAAGCACAAAGACTATTAAGAACCATCATCAGCTTAATCCGTCCAGATGATGCTCCAGGAAAGGTGTATACTTTCAATCTCCGCGAATATGCAAATCTTTATGGCATCAAAGGCAAAGTTAATGCCAATCTGATTAATGCAGCTAAAGCTTTAATAGTTCCTCTAGAACTTCCAATCGATGACGGATATGCTACAGCGTACATCAGTAAGATTCATATTCGTGACAACGAAGTCATGATTTCCTTCAACGAGGATTTGCTGCCGTACTATAAGGCACTAAATAACAAGCAATACCCACTGATTAACATCAATCAGTTTGAGTGCAGTTACTCATTTCAGTTTTATGATTATTTTATTTTGCAGTTAGGAAACAAAACAGAGTGCAGCCTTGAAATGTCCATTGACTACATGCGAAATTGGCTTTGCATTAACGACAAATACCCCATGTATGCAAATTTCAAAAAAAGAGTAATAGAACCAGTAATGCAGGATTTGAATAACAAACGTAATGACAATTCGTTTAATCTAGATGTCAGTTTCAACGAAATTAAGTCTGGTCGTAAGGTTGTTGCAATAGAATTCTCAATTGCAAAACTGAAGGGATCCGAAGCAAAGGCTGAAAATCAGCTGAATATTTTTTATAATACGCTACAGCCTGATACACAGCTTGCATATGACCAATTTATCAAAATAGGCATATCTCCTGGATTGATTATCAAAAAAATCAAAGAGTTCGGTGAAGAAAAATTCTTGAAGATTTGGTACTATGTTCGCAATATAGAAAAGCCAGAGCAAAAAAATTTGCGTTATATAGCTGCATGCATCAACGGAGGATTTACGTCAGAGGAATCAGAGACCAGTATTTTCAAAATCTCAGATATTTTTGACGGTATAGAAAAATCGTTAATTATTCCAGCTAGTGAGCTTGAAGATATAGAGTTTGTCGAAAAATTCTTTCAAAGTCTGTCTGAACTTGAAAAATTGGATGTTTTTGAGGATGTAAAGGACGATTTAAAAACTATTCCAACGGTTTACAAGCATATTAGCGCTATGACTCTAAAAAAAATCATGGATACAAGAGGCATAAAGAACTTCTTTTTTGCAACTCTTACGTCTTTGGTATACAAGCAGGATAAATATAAAGCCATGATTTCTGACTATAAAGAGTCGATGCCTGAAGAACAGAAAGATGATTTTGATTACAAAAACGAAAGAAAGCAGCTTATTCAGAAATTAAGTGAGTTTGGTGTTGGACGTACCGGTGGCTATCTAGAGTTACTAGAGAGCAACAGTGATATTAGCAATGCTAGGATTAAAGACGCTATAGAAAGCTATAAAGCTGGCCGTAAAGCTGGTCGAAAGCTTGATGTTGGTTGGATTCGCAAATTGATTGACGAAGATTTTCACTTTATTGACCATGTAGACGAAATCAAAGAACGTGAGGAAAGAAAACTCAAAGAAAAATTAGAAAATCAAAAAAATCTGGATGAAGCAATGGCAAGGGCGGGGATTGGTAAAATTCATACAGGAAATTTAGAGCCTGAACCATTAACTCGTAAGAAGTCAAAAGCCTACACAAGCAAAGAGAAAGCAAAACTGAGAGCTTATTTCATGGATTTAAGCTTTCTTGAAAAAAATACAATTCTTGAGGAATTGAAAAACAGAAGCGATATCCTCAAGTGGAAGGTTGAACAGAAAAAAGGCTTTGAAGATATGTGGGATGATATTTCTCTGCAGATATTACTTCTCAAAGCAACTGAAAAAGTTCGTGAAAAACAAAAAGAAAAATAAAAAAGAGTCTTAGATCTTCTAAGACTCTTTTTTCATTCTTGATTTTTTAAAGCTTGTTTGACTGCAAAAACAATAAAGCTATTCATACTGCGTTCTTCATCGGCTGAACGTTCTTTAACTGCTTGATAAATATTTTCTGGAATGATTAGGTTGAATTGCTTTTTACCCTCATAACGATTTTGTTTTACTCTTTTCTGAGCGTTTGTTGCAGAAATTTGGTCCCCCACATTTTCTGAATAGCCCTCAGACGTCCGTATTTCTGTTTTAAGCATCGTTTGAGCTACTGCCCCTATGTTGCGTCTCATGATTAATTTACTCCTCTCTAACAGGCGATAAATGCATTTTAGAACAAGAATTGAAAATATAGCTCTTAAAGAGAATATTATGAGCTATCTATGACAAATTTTATAGGTTTTTAGTCATGATAATAAAATTTGGTGTACCCAACTTATGTTTGAATATGCTTTAGACGCTCATATTTCAGTTTTGAGCGCGTTTTAAATACTAGTGGATGGTTTGATATTCAATCATGATTATCTTGGCTTATACGGGCAATTACTTCGTCGACGAATGCTTCGTAGTCTGTTCCGGCATCCTGCTTGTCTGTTTTTCGTCCTTCTGCGAGATACGTTAGCAGATTTTCTTGGCAAAGCTGGCTTTCTGCTACTGCAACTTGATCACGGATTTTTGCGTTGAATACAGTGGTATTGAAATCCGCAACCATTGAACAGATTGTATCGCTAAGATATTTACTCATATTGGTATTTGCGCGATTGCGTACGATGAGCACTCCAAGAATCTTGAGTTTTTCATTGCATTCGCGAAGGGAGCTGAGAGTATCGGCCAATCTTTGCATGCCTCTGACGGAAAAGGCAGATGTATCGGTTGGTATTATTACATAGTCGCAAGCAACGACTGCATTGATAGTCATCAGTGCTAATGCTGGTGGTGTATCAATAATTGCATAATCATACAAATTTGCAATATCTTTAAGATGCTTAGCAAGTATGTTTTCACGACGGAATTCGTTGATGAGCTGCATATCTAATGCTGCAACATCTGGTGAGCTTGGCAGAAGGTCTACACCGTTCATTGCATCCTGGATAATAGCATCCTTTATGGATGTTTTTTTGGTCATGACCTCGTACAAAGATTCTTTAACATTGTCCGGATTAACTTTGAAGAGTGTTGTAAGATTGCCCTGAGAGTCCATATCTATTGCCAATACTTTATAGCCTCTTTGTGCAAGTCCGTAGGCAAGGACACTGGCAGTAGTTGTTTTGGCTACTCCGCCTTTTTGGTTTAATAAACCTATTACTTTCAAGAATATCACCTCCACACTAGTGAAAAACTATGAAAATCATATTATAACCATATTATAACAATATTGTTATAATATGTATACACTAGTGTTTTCATAGTGCTAAATTACTAGAAGACATAAGAAAAAAAGCCTGCAATTTGTACAAAAAAGCAGGCTTTTTTAATAAGTTTTATCTAATTCTTACTGCTGTACCACTCACGCTTACCATAAGCATACCATTTTCCTTGCCGAGGACTTCATAGTCGATATCGACACCGATGATAGCGTTAGCTCCCATACGGTCCGCACGCTTACACATCTCTTCGATAGCTTTGTCGCGAGCATCCTGCACTTCACCTTCATAGGTTCCGCTGCGGCCCCCAAGAACGTCAGTGATTCCAGAAAAGATGTCTTTAATGAAGTTTACACCAGAAACAACTTCACCGAAAACAAGACCTTTGTATTCAATAATTTCGTGTCCTTCGAGAACTGCTGTAGTAGTTACTAACATGAATATTCACTCCTTTTTTATGTTATTTTATGCAAAAATATTGTGCTTTAGAAAATGTTTTTTAGATATCGAATTCTTTGTTTTCAAGGATTTCAACATTATCTCCTTGCCCGCGCAGCCATATTTCTATTCCGGATCCATAGACTTCTGCAGAAATAATACTGCGTTTTTTTCCTTTTTTGATAACCGTAGCAGTGGGCAGTTTGTCAAGATTTGCTTCAACAGAATCGTTTTTACAGGAGTATTTTACTCTGCGTAATTTGCCACCAAACATAAATTGGACTCTTTGACGGAATGTTCCTTCTTCAAATGGAACGGTTTCCTCTGGAAAGTGTTCATTCGTAACTTCATAGTTATTTAGACGATCAATTCGATAGATTGCAGGGTATTTATTTTTTTCGGCTTGCTTTTCCTTGTCATCGGTAATGATGAATGCGATAAGGTAGAAATAGAAATCGTTAAACATAATACCTGCAGGACGCACGCTTCTGGTAACTTTTTCTCCAGTCTTTTTTGTATAATTTATTTTTGTAATAAGTCTTTGCTTAACTGCTGTTGCTAAATCCCAAATAGGGGCCAGTATTTTTTTATGATGATGCAATTCCACATAGTTTAAACGTTCACTACCAATCATGCGGCGTACAAACTCTTGATTAGGTCTTGGAACACAACAATCTATGAGCTTATTAATTATTGGCTCTAGTTCATCTTTGGTAAGAGCACGGCTTTCTAAAAGGATTTTTAATACGGCAAAGACTTCCTCATTTGTTAATAGGTTGCGAAGTGGAGGTACAAGGGTATATCCACCTTTAGCTTTATCACACACAAGCTGTTGTTGAAGACCGCTTTCTGTTACGTGGTCTTCAAAAAAAGTGCGTAATTCTTCAAGATCACGATGTATGGAGCGTACAGAAACACCAAATAATTGAGCTGCTTCCTGTCTTGTAAAGGTACGTCCTTCTGCCAGCATAGAGAAGAGTCTGATAACTCGTTGTTTGGCTATAGGAGAATCATCACTTTTTTCTGTATGCTGAAGTTGGTTTATCATTTTATTTTTTGTGTTAGGCATAGGAAAACCTCTCTTCTTAACAATTTAGAGTGATTGTAGTTTAATGTTTTATTATGCTTTTCGACATAATCTTGATAAGTCCTTGTAGAATTTTATAGAAGTATTACAAAAAACAAATACCCGCATCAAAGATGCGGGTATTTGTACTGTAAATGTTTAATAATATTATTTAGACATGCGATAATGTTGTTTCAATTACTGCATGTATAAACCTTTAAACAATTTGTTATTGGTGGAAATGATTTCTGGTTTACGTTTAAAAAGGCATTCACCGTTACGTACAGAGCATTCTACAGAAACTCTATTGCATACTGCTTCTAATTTACTTTTGGCATTGAGGACGATAAAGTTTGCCGGTTTACCAGCGTCTATACCGTAGTGGTCTTCAATATGCATGGTGCGGGCACCGTTAATAGTTATAAGGTTCAGAGAATTACTGATTTCTTCAATAGACATCATTTGTGCAATATGGATGCCAGCATCAAGGATATTCATCAGATTACCATATCCAAAAGGATACCAGGAAGCATTTATAGAATCTTGGGCGAAGCAAACATTGATACCTGCTTCATAGAGTTCTTTTACATGAGTTAGACCCTGATGTTTAGTATAAAAATCAAAACAGTCTCGACGGTCTCGCAGATAAATATTTTCTGTAGGGCAGGAGATAAAGTTTACTTTGGATGGTTTCAAGAGTTTGAATAGCTTATAAGTATAAGCGTTATTATAGGAGTCCATAGCACAGGTGTGGCTTGCCGTTGCTTTATCACCGATACCAGTGCGTAGCGCCTCTGTAGCAAGTACTTCGATGAAGCGGTAATGGTCATCATCGGGTTCATCGAAGTGAATATCTACCATTTTGTCGTATTTTACCGCCAATTCGACAGCTTTTTTTATGCTTGTAACACCATCTTCATACGTAAACTCAAAGTGAGGAACAGCACCTGCTAAGTCAGCACCCATTTTCAGAGCTTCTTCAACAAGTTCGTCGCCGCCTCTATAGGAATACATACCCTCTTGAGGAAAGGCTGTAATTTGCAGCTCGCAAGTATCTTTTATTTCATCACGAAGCTCAAGCATGCTCTGCAAAGCTGTTAATTTGGAATCAGTAACATCTACGTAGGTACGTAGATGCTGTACACCATTTAGAATTTCTTGCTTTATAGCTTGCTTTGCACAATCTTTAATTTCTTTTTTTGTTAGGTTACCTTTGTTCTCGCTCCAACGTTGAATGTCATTGAAGAGAGGGGCGTTTTTATTTACAGCCGCAGGGTTTAAAGCGGTAAATACGGAGTCTAAGTGAATATGTGGATTGCAGTAAGGCGGTATAACCAATTTGCCATTTAGGTCAACAATTGTATCTGCCGGTACTTTTGTTGTCAGTCCTTGCCCTATTTCTTGAAAGTTGCCGTTTATTACATAAATATCTTGTAATTGCTCAACGTCTTTTAGCTTTGCATTGGTAAAAAGAGTCTTTTTCATTTCCCAATCTCCTTTTTATATAGAGTTCAGATAAATCCGCTTTAGTTGAGCATGGGATTTTGTTAGTAACATTATAACAATCGCAATAATAAAAAGCATTGTATAAAATGTAGAAAATAAGCTAGGTTATTTGTGCAAGATGTATACAAAGAAAAGAAGAAATTTTTGGATACAATTTGCACAAAAACATAGTCTTAAATTCGTCAAAATGCACATTGTTAAACGCTTTTGTCTGAGATAAAATGTAAGCGCAATAAAGAATTACCGGAAAATTCAATTCTTGATAATAAAATTTATACAGTAAAGGAGTGCTTGACGTGTTTAAGACACCTGCCGACAAACTCAAAATGTCAAAGATGACTTGGACGGAGTTCAAGTCAAAAATCGTCAACGAAGATATTGTTATTCTTCCGATTGGTGCTTGTGAACAATCTGGTCATCATCTGCCATCGAGTGTTGATGCTGTGTTAGCTAATGGTTTTGCAGAACGTCTTGCATGGAGTGTAAATGGTATGGTTGCTCCAGCTATTGCCTATGGTTATCGCAGCAAACCGTTGTCTTGCAAAGGTCATTTTTTCCCTGGAACTATTGACTTATCCAGCAAAACTCTTATTCATCTGATTTATAATATTTTAGAAGAGCTGATTAAAGACGGTGTGAAAAATATTTTGGTTTTGAGCTGCCACTTTGAAAATAAAGCATTTGTATGTGAGGTAGTCAATCTTGTTACTCAAAAATATGGAAACAAGGCTAAAATTTTGATTGCTAACTGGTGGGCTTCTATGCCTAAAGATATTATTGATAAGATATTTTATGAGGTTTCGTTCTCTGGTTGTGCTTTTGGGCATGCTGCTGTAACAGAGTCCTCTTTAATGATGGCTTTTGATCCTTAATTAGTACACGAAGCTTGTATATTTGATAATCAAGGAACAATTCCCTGACCTTATCATATTTATCCTATTTCTGAAGGTGTTATTCCTAAAACTGGTGTACTTACTATAGCAAAAACATCTTCTGTCGCTTATGGTCGGTTGATTATTGATAGCGTGCTTAACGAAATGGTTAAGAGCTGCAAGAAAGAACTCCCCAATAAGCATCTAAGCAGTAGTAGGTAGCTTGTAGGTTGAGCTAATTATTTATAATCAAAATGTTAAAAATGGTCAATTTTTGACTGCTAAATATGAGAACCATGAAGGATATATTTATTATGAAAGGCATTATTTTAACTATGCTTTCTGCTGTTACCTTCGGCTTCGCTTTCACTTTGGGTTCTATGACACGGCGAGGGTGGCAGCAATCTTACAACCTTAACGTTTTTATGTAATATTTTTAGCTTACCTATACTGGTGCTTATTCTTTTTGCTAAGGGTGTTTATTCAAATGTAAGCAAAATGAAAATGGTGAGTTTGGCGGTTTTGGGTAGTATAGGCAATATAATAACAATATTAGGCATACCTTCTCCTCCTGTTAGAATTAGTAAAATGCAGGTCTGACACTGTTAGACCTGCATTTTTATGTGCGATTAGATGTTGCGGCATATAATAGGGTGCAGTACAATATTTTCAAAGCATTTTAGTATATTGGTTTGAATTGCTAACCTTGGATTAGGAGGAGATATAGATGAAAAGGATTGTTGTGATTACTACTGGCGGTACTATAGCCATGAAAAATGATCCACAAACAGGTGGTTTGATTCCTGCAGTAAGTGGAGCAGACCTCATTGAAGCAATACCTGATTTAAAGCATATTGCAGAATTAGAAGTGGTAGAGTTTTCTAATGTGCCTAGCGGCCATGTAACACCCGAGATGATGCTTTCTCTGGCTAAGATGGCTGATAAGTATGCTGAAGCAGGGGCTGATGGTATTGTGGTAACTCATGGAACTGATACTATGGAAGAAACAGCATATATATTGAGTCTGGCTTGTAAAACAAATAAGCCAGTCGTTATTACCGGAGCTATGAGAGGTGCTTCGGATATGGGGTATGATGGACCTGCCAATATTTTAGCTGCGGTTAAGGTTGCTGCTTGTGATAGTGCTATTGGTAGAGGTGCTCTTTTAGTGATGAATGATGAAATACATAGTGCTGCTGAGGTTACCAAAGGGCACACTGTTTCCTGTAGCACCTTTATTTCTCCTGGCTGGGGACCTATCGGCCATGTGTATTTTGATGGCGTGGTTTTCCGCAGAAGCTGTGAGAAGATACAGAAGATAGTTGCAGATAAGCTGGAGCATGACGTAGAGCTACTGAAGGTTTATGCTGGCATGGACGATTTTCTTTTCAAATGTCTGGCTGATAAGCCTGTTAAAGGTCTTGTTGTGGAAGCTGTTGGTTGTGGTAATGTTCCGCCTGCAGTTATGCGTGGTATAGAATATGTGCGCAGCAAAGGTATTCCTGTGGTACTTGCTACACGTGTTGCTAGCGGTAGGGTGGTGCCTGTTTATAGCTATCTTGGCAGTGCTGGTTACATGGAGCCTTTGAAGCTTATTTATTCTGGAGAAGTTAATGGTCCCAAAGCAAGGTTAAAGCTGATGTTGGCATTAGGCAGCACTAGTGATTTAGAAAAAATTAAGAGCTATTTTACTGAGTATGACTTAAACTAAAACATATGACAGCTAAAGCTTTCTTCATAATAAAGATGTCAAAGAAGCTTTAGCTGTTTTTATTAGGAGCAAAAAATGGTATATGCAAGCATTTTTCAATGGAAGAATACAAGGTTATATTTAATAGCTGATAAGTATGCTTTACTTGGCATAGGTTTTAAAGATTTGGGTGAAGCTGTATGGAAAGAGAATGCTATTCTTTTAAAATGTAAGAAGCAGTTACAGGAGTATTTCTTAGGACAACGTAAAGTTTTCGATATTCCTATTTGTTTTGAAGGTACAGATTTTCAGAACGCTGTTTGGAAGAAGCTGATAGATATTCCTTACGGTCAGGTTATGAGCTATAGTGAGCTTGCTGTAGAAATAGGTCACCCAAAGGCTGCTCGTGCTGTGGGCAGTGCCTGCAATAAGAATCCTATTGCTATTATTATTCCTTGTCATAGGGTGGTTGGAAAAAGCGGAAGTTTAAATGGTTATGCTGGTGGAATAACCATAAAAGAAAGTCTGTTAGAATTAGAGAAAGAAGGCTTAAAATAAGAGCTTTTTAGGCATTTTGAAGTATACTGAAAAAAATCAAAATTTTTTATAAAAAGGTGTTGACAGCTACAAGTCTATATGGTATTCTATATCAGTCGCTGCGATATGAAGCGACAACGAACCTTGAAAACTGAACAATAACCTAGAAAAAAGCGAATGTGCGGGTCGAGCGTCTTTGGAAGATGCTAGACCTAAAACAATAAATTCCAAAACAAATAACAAAGAGCCAAATCGGTTCTTCAATAAACTTTATTGGAGAGTTTGATCCTGGCTCAGGACGAACGCTGGCGGCATGCCTAACACATGCAAGTCGAACGGAGACTATTTCGGTAGTCTTAGTGGCGAACGGGTGAGTAACGCGTGGGCAACCTGCCCTCTAGATGGGGACAACATCCCGAAAGGGGTGCTAATACCGAATGTGACGATTTATCCGCATGGATTTATCGTGAAAGATGGCCTCTACATGTAAGCTATCGCTAGAGGATGGGCCTGCGTCTGATTAGCTAGTTGGTGGGGTAACGGCCTACCAAGGCGACGATCAGTAGC
>OLRT01001010.1_pt1 | contig 20828 bp, 19 predicted proteins | sample 1672021 | NCBI WGS metagenome assembly OLRT01 (sample SAMEA3136637, study PRJEB25190) | human gut metagenome | reverse complement strand
ACCGCGAAGGCCTGCTCTCCATGCTGGCTGGCTCCCTCAACGGTATCGTTGGCGGCCTGGCCGTTGCCCTGCAGGGTATCGTCGACAAGCAGGACGAGACTGCTGCCTGATTTTAGGCACAGCTGCTTGAGCGCCCAGGCGCAGCGCTCTAATACAAACCGCGCCGCTTAAAACATTACAATTTATGGAGGTAACTACCATGGCTTCTGAGAAGATCACTGCCATTGTCGAGTCTGTCAAGACTATGACTGTCCTGGAGCTGAAAGAGCTCGTTGATACCATCTGCGAGGAGTTCGGCGTTTCTGCTGTTGCTGCTGCTGCTCCCGCTGCTGCCGGCGCTGCCGCTCCCGCTGAGGAAGAGAAGACCGAGTTCGACGTCATCCTGGCTGACGTTGGCGCCAACAAGATGCAGGTCATCAAGACCGTTAAGGAGCTGACCGGCGCTTCCCTGATGGAGGCCAAGAAGCTGGTTGAGACCCCGAACGCCAAGCTGAAGGAGCAGGCTTCCAAGGCTGACGCTGAGGACATCCAGAAGAAGCTGGCTGAGGTCGGCGCTAAGGTCGAGCTGAAGTAATTTTAGCTTAACAATAGCTTTTAACACCGTGTGGTTCAACACCGCACGGTGTTTTTGTTTTTGTGGGCATTTTTGTAACATATTGGAAACATAGGACGGTATAATTAGGGTAGATGGTAAAAGCCTCCCTTGTGTGAAGGGAGGTTGCTGCGCGTAGCGCAGACGGAGGGATTGAAGCGTGACGATTATAACCGCATCACAACGCAGACAGGACAATCCCTCAGTCAGCTTTGCTGACAGCTCCCTTTACACAAGGGAGCCTCTGAGTTTCTCGTGTAGTAAAAAGGTGGTGTATTTTTATGAAATTGCGTATTACTTGTGCTGCGCTGGCCTGCACCCTGCTGCTGGCGGGCTGCGCAGCAGGGGAGGGGACTACTGTGTCTAGTTCGGCTGAACCGTCTGTCTCCACGGCGGCAGAACCAGCAATTACGCCGGAGCCAACGGCAGAACCTACACCAGAACCAACTCCCGCGCCTACGCCTAACCCGGCCAGCCTGCTGGAATATACCATGCTGCCGCTGGACAGCACCAAAGAAACACCCGCCAATTTCTGGTGGTATTCCATGTCTCTGCGCGATGATACCGCCAAGGAAAATGCCCACCGTCTGGCTATGGGCCTATACAGCAACGATGTGGAGGAAGTGCGGGCTGCCTGCTCGGAACGTGTGCTGACCGACACTTTCCCTTTAGATGACCTTGATGGGCTGAATGTCACGGAAGCCGCCCTGTATGGCGGGGAATATGACAGCCCGTTCCTTTCCCTGACCGTCACTGACCCCGGCAACACGCCGTTTCTGTGCGGACGGCATGAGTATTACCTCTCGTTCGATGCGGACGGAAAAGTAGATTGGCTGGGCCGTTCGCCTTTTTACGAGGACAAGCAAAGCGTGACCCTGGCCAGCTATTACGAATCCCCCAGTGAGGACGTTTCTTTCTGGGGGATCACTTCTGCCAAGCTTACCAATCCGCTGGGGCTGACCTGGGGTCCTGCGTCCCTGCAATGCTATGACGCCTACTGGGTGCTCAACGAGGACGATGATGGCCACCACTACGAGAACCGCAGCGTGCAGGACCTTGGCTCCGTGGAAGCGCCGCCCTACGGCATTACTAGCTATGCGGTCCCGCCTGACGGCAATGTACTGACCGATACTAAGCTGGAAGTCGTATGCGAAGCCCTCAATCAATTTTTTACCGCGCTGGCCGACGGCAGCTATACAGACGAATTTTACACAACGCCCTGCAACGACGCCCTGATTTCTGCCTGGGATGCCGCTGTACCGCTGCCCGTCGCGGTCACGCCGGAGGCCCTGCGCAGCTGCGCCTCTCAGGACAACTGGGGTGCGCCGTGCGCCGAGATCTGGGTGCCACTGCCACAAAACTGCTGGGCGATCATCAAGACAAACGCCCACTACACCGGCAGCGAGGGTATCATCGATGACTCTTTTTCATTCAACTATTACCAAACCGTCCCTGCCGCTTTGGCGGCAGTTTTGCCTCAATAAAGTGTTCACAATTTATTAGTATTTTTACACAAAAAGGCGTTCATATTTTTGTACATTAAATCCGTTTTGTCTCTTTCACAAAACGGATTTTTTTCTTATAATAGTAGCACACAAAATAGGGGAAACATCCACTTTAAGGGAGGCTGCATTTCTTTGGAAAACGAAAAGCCAAAAGGTAATGCGATGGAAAAGCTGGCGACGCTTATCGTCGATAAGCGTAACCTGATTTTCCTTTTATACATCTTTGCGTTGATTTTCTGTGTCATTGCTACAGGCTGGGTCAACGTGGAAAACGACATCACCACCTACCTGCCGGACTCCACCGAGACCCGCCAGGGCCTGACTGTGATGAACGACAACTTCACCACCTACGGCACGGCCCGCGTCATGGTGTCCAACATCACCTACGATAAGGCCGTTCAGCTGGAAGAACAGCTGGAGGACATCGACGGTGTGGACTCCATCGACTTCGACGAGACCTCAGACCACTACAAGGATTCCTCCGCGCTGTTCTCGGTCAGTTTTGACGGCGAGGTCGACGATCCCCGCGCCGAGGCCGCCATGGACGAGATCCGCGCCGAGCTGGCCGACTACGACGCCTCGATCTACACCGAGGTCGGCTACGATTCTTCGGCGGACCTGCAATCCGAGATGAGCGTTATCATCGTCATCGCCGCCGTCATCATTGTACTGGTGCTGACGCTGACCTCCCGTTCTTACGCCGAGGTGCCTGTGCTCATCATGACTTTTGGTGCCGCCGCCTTGCTGAACATGGGCACCAACTTCCTGTGCGGCACCATCAGCTTCATCTCTAACTCGGTCACGGTCATTTTGCAGCTGGCGCTGGCCATCGACTACGCCATCATTCTGTGCCACCGCTTCAGTGACGAGCACGAGACGCTGGGCGTGCGGGAAGCCTGCATTGCCGCGCTTTCCAAGGCCATCCCGGAGATCTCTTCCTCCTCGCTGACCACCATCAGCGGCCTGGCCGCCTTGGCGTTCATGCACTTTGGCATTGGCCGCGACCTGGCTACTGTGCTGATCAAGGCCATCCTGTTCAGTATGCTGTCGGTCTTTACATTGATGCCCGGCCTGCTGGTGCTGTTCAGCAAGCTGATCGACAAGACCCGCCACAAGAACCTGGTGCCCAGGATCACTGCCGTAGGCAAGTTCGACGTCAAGACCCGCTACATCGTGCCGCCCATCTTTGCGGTGATCATCATCGCGGCAGCTGTTTTTGCGAACCTGTGCCCCTACTGCTACACCTACACCGACCTGGTCACCGCCAAGCAGAGTGAGCGTCAGGCCGCCTACCAGAAGATCAAGGGTGAGTTTGGCACCAGCAACATGGTGGCCATCATCGTACCGGCGGGCGATTACGAGTCCGAGGGCAAGATTTTGGCCGAGCTGGACAGCTGCCCCGAGGTCGACTCTACCCAAGGTCTGGCCAACATCGAAGCCATGGACGGCTACATGCTGACCGACGCCCTGACCCCGCGCCAGCTCTCCGAGCTGGCCAACCTGGACTACGAGATTGCCAAGACTCTGTATGGTGCCTACGCCGTCGAGCACAACGAGTATGGCGAGATCATCAACGGCCTGAGCGACTACAAAGTTCCGCTGTACGATATGTTTATGTTCCTCAAACAGGAGATGGAGGACGGCAACATCACCTTGGGCGGCGATGTGCAGGACACGCTGGACGACCTGTTCGCCCAGTTGGACAAGGCTCAGGTCCAACTGCAGAGTGACAAGTACAGCCGCTTGGTCGCCTACCTGAACGTGCCCGAGGAAAGCGACGAGACTTTCGCCTTTGTGGACAAGATCCATGACATCGTGGGCAAGTATTATGACAGTGACTACTACGTGGTAGGCAATACCACCAGCGCCATGGACCTGTCCAGCTCCTTCGGCCAGGACAACCTGCTCATCAGCGTGCTGTCTGCGTTGTTCGTTATTCTGGTTTTGCTGTTCACCTTCAAGTCTGCCGGTCTGCCGGTGCTGCTCATCATCGTCATTCAGGGCAGTATCTGGATCAACTTTGCGTTCCCGTATCTGCAGCACTCGCAGCTGTACTTCCTGGGTTACCTCATCGTCAACTCTATCCAGATGGGCGCGAACATTGACTACGCCATCGTTATCTCCAGCCACTACACCGACCTGAAGAAAGTCATGCACCACAAAGAGGCCATTGTAGCGGCTTTGAACGAATCCTTCCCGACCATCTTCACCTCCGGCTCCATCCTGGCATCCGCGGGTGTGCTGATCAGCGTGCTGACCACCAACCCCGTTATCGCCGCTATCGGCGAGTGCCTGGGCCGCGGCACCATCATTTCCATCATCCTGGTACTGTTTGTTCTGCCGCAGATCCTGGTGCTGGGCGACTCCATCATCGAGCGCACCAGCTTTGAGATGAAGGGCATCGGCGTGACCACCCGCACTGCCAGCGGCACGATGCACGTCAACGGCCGCGTCCGCGGTTACATCAACGGCGTGGTAGATGCCGAGATCAAGGGCGTGCTGCATGGCCAGTTCAACGCCAGCATCTCCACCGGCACCGAAGTCACGGTGGATGAACCCGATATGTACCTGTCGGAGGGCGACGTGACCGCCACCGACGAATCCCCGAATGAACCTGCCGACACCACGAAAGGGGGCGATGCTGAATGAACACCGAGCTGAACTTCCCGCGCCGCCTGCTGGCCGGGTTGACTGCCCTGGCGCTGCTGCTGATGCTGGCCCTGCCCGTCTGGGCAGAAGGGGAGGAGACCGAGAAGCTGCCGGTCTCCATCAACAGTGTGGAAGACCTTTTGCAGCTGGTCACCGACTGCCGTCTCGACTCCTGGAGTGAGGACCGCACGGTGGACCTGAACACCGACCTGGATCTGACCGGCGTTGACTTTGCCGGTATCCCCACCTTCAGCGGCACCTTTGACGGCAACGGCCACACCATCAGCGGCCTGAGCCTGGTGGACGACGGCTCGGTGACGGGCTTCTTCCGCTACATCCAGGCCGACGGCGTGGTACATGATCTGGCCATCCGAGGCCGCTCGATGCCCTCCGGCAGCCGCACCACCGTAGGCGGCATCGTAGGCAGCAACGCCGGTACACTCATCAACTGCCGGTTCGAGGGCGTTGCCTCCGGCGCATCCATTGTGGGCGGCATCGCCGGTACCAACCTGAGCAGCGGCACCATCAACAACTGCACCACCACCGGCAGCGTCTACGGTGCCCACTTCATCGGCGGCATCGTGGGTGAAAACCACGGCACGGTCATCAACTGCGGCAACGACGCCAACGTCAACACCACCGTCGACCAGAACAAAGTTGACCTCTCGGAGCTGACGCTGAACGATCTGATTGGCACCGAGAATGCCGCTGACATCACCGACATTGGCGGTATCGCCGGTACTTCCTCCGGCGTGGTCCGCGCCTGCCTCAACCGCGGCACCGTGGGCTACCTGCACATCGGTTATAACATTGGCGGCATCGTGGGCAGCCAGACCGGCTATGTCGAGGGCTGCGTCAACTACGGCCCCGTCTACGCCCGCAAAGAGGGCGGCGGCATCGTGGGCCAGATGGAGCCCAGCAGCACACTGCTTTACTCCCAGGACACCCTGCAGGAGTTGGGCGGTGAGCTGGAGACCCTGCAAACGCTGGTCAATCGCGCCTGCGATGACGCCAGCGCGGCAGGCAGCAGCCTGAGCAACCAGCTCAACGACCTGCAAAGCCGCATCACCGGTGCCCGCAACGCCGTGGACACCCTGCTGGACCAGACCAAAAACGGTGTTTCGCTAAGCACCCAGACCATCAAGACCGACCTGAGCGCCCTGATCAACGGCAGCCTTTCCGGCTCTGAAAACAATCAGGGCAATCAGCATTGGGACCTGGATGTCACGATCCCCACACCGACACCGACCCCACTGCCGGATGACGACACGCCGGTCGAGACCCCCACCCCCGAGGAACCGTCCCAGCCGGATACCCCCGCCACGCCGGCACCCGCACCCGATCCGGTCGTCCCGGAGCCGGAAGTGCCCGCTGAAACACAGCCCGACACTAGCGCCGAGGCCGACTATTCTACTGACACCCAGGCCATGGACGAGGCTGGGCGCGTCGTGCACGGCCAGCCTGATCTCTCCATCGACATCAATCACAACGGTTCCGGCAGTCTAGATGCCAGCGCCGTGGCTGGCGCGGATGGTTCGCTCTCGCTGACCATCCCCAGTATTTCGGTGGATTCCGACCGCATCACCGCCGCCAAGAATGACTTGAGCGGCAGCCTGACCAGCATCACCGATACGGTCAGCGGCCTGAGCAGCGACACCAACAACAACCTGCAGGCCCTCATCAACGACATCCGCGCCATCACGGCCCAGATGAACAAGATCGGCCAGACGCTTTCCGGCGCCAGCCAGAACGTCACCACCGACACAGACGACCTCATCAACGATGTCTCGGACGAGGACACCGAGGAGGACGTGGAGGGAAAGGTCACCAACTGCATCAACGAGGGCAATGTCAACGCCGACATCAACGCCGGCGGCATCACCGGTGCCATGGCCCGCGAGAACGACCTGGACCCCGAGGATGACTTTACCATCGATGGCAGCCAATCGCTGAACTTTACCTTTAAATCCCGTGTGGTCGTGCGTGACTGCACCAACTACGGCACCGTGACCGCCAAGAAGGAAAACGCAGGCGGCATTGTGGGCAGCATGGAGATGGGCTCTGCCATCAGCTGCTACGGCTTTGGCGCCGTGGACGCCGAGGACGCCAAGTGTGTGGGCGGCGTGGCTGGTTCCAGCAAGTCGGTCGTGCGCGAAAGCAGTGCCAAGTGCCGCCTTTCCGGCTCGAAACAGGTCGGCGGCATCGTAGGCAGCGGCAAGACCGTGGAAAACTGCCGCGCAATGGTCGTCATCGACACTGCCACCGAGCAGATGGGTGCCATCGCCGGCTATGTGGAGGACCCGCTGGGCGGCGATGTAACCGGCAACACCTTCGTGGACGAGGGCTCCGCCGGCATCGACGGCGTGAGTTACGCCGGCATCGCCGAGCCGATGAGCTATGATGACTTTCTGGCACAGGGCGATGTGCCGCTGGCCTTCTCGAACCTGACGCTGCGCTTTATGGACGGCGACACGCTGGTGGCCCAGTGTGACGTACCCTACGGCGGCAGCCTGGCCGACGAGGATGTCCCCGTTGTGCCCGCCAAAGAGGGCAGCTACGGCGAGTGGGACACCACCGATTTCAGCAGCATCACCTTTGATATGACCATCAACGCCGAGTATTCGCAGCTGAACACCACCCGCGAGAGCAGCGCCGAGCGCGACGGCCGTGCCATCCTGCTGGTGGAAGGCACCTTTGCCACCACTGAGGCCCTGGACCTGACCGAGAGCAGCGACGCACCGGCAGCGGTGGGCAGCCATCTGGAGAGCTGGAGCTTCGACATTGACGGCGATACCAGCCATACGATGCGCTACCTGGCCCCGGACGGCCCGGACAATGTGGAAGTGTACCTGCAGACCGCGGACGGCTGGCAGAAGGTGGACACCACCGTGGACGGCAGCTACCTGAAGTTCACCACTCCCGCCGGTACCACCGGCCTGGCCGCTTTCCGCCTGCCGGAAAGCAAGGTGCCGCTGATCGCTGCCTGCGCAGGCGGTGCCGTAGCGTTGATCCTGGTATTGGCGCTGATCCACAAAAAGCGCAAAGTCCGCAAGGCCAAGAAAGCCGCCAAAAAGGCAGAAGCGGAAGCGAAAAAATAATTAGGCAATAAGTAGCAGGGGAGCCGCACATTCGTGCGGCTCCCTTTTTAATTTTGTGTATACGTTCTGTAGGGGCGGATACTGGCATCGACCCATACATGCAGCCAAATCATTTATAAACAAAAATCGAGCAGCCCGCCGAAACGGGCTGCTCGGATTTTTTGTGCTTGTGAATACCAGACGCGCGAATTAGTCGCTCACGTAGGGCATCAGAGCCATATAACGGGCACGCTTGATGGCAACCGTCAGCTCACGCTGATGGAAAGCGCAGGTACCGGTCACACGGCGGGGAATGATCTTAGCGCGCTCGCTTACGTACTTGCGCAGGCGGGGCAGATCCTTGTAATCAATGTGCTCAACGCGATCGACGCAGAAGCTGCAGACCTTTTTACGGCCGCGATGCATCGGGCGGGAAGAACGATCCATAGCCATTGTGGTAACCTCCTTATAGATTGATACTTTCGATTCTTAGAAGGGCAGGTCGCCTTCGTCCTCGATCAGGGCAAAGTCATCATTGCTGCCAGCGGAATAGCTGGGCGCCGGTGCCTGCTGCGCTGCCGGACGGGCGGGGGCTGCCATGGGTGCGGCATAGCCGTTATCACCCATCGGTGTGGGGTTCGAGGATTTGGGGCCCGCGAAATTGATGTTGTTTGCCACGACCTCAACAGCCGTGCGGTTTGCGCCGGTCTTATCCTGATAGGAGCGGCTCTGCAAACGGCCGTCCACTACGATCAGGGAACCCTTCTGGAAATACTTGCAGACAAATTCTGCCTGGCGATCCCACGCGACCACATCGATCCAGTCTGCCTGGCTCTGGCCGTTGGCGTCACGGCGTCCGCGATCGCAAGCGATGCGGAAAGAAGCGACGTTTTTGCCGGTCGTGGTCTGGCGCAGTTCCGGGTCACGCGCAAGGCGGCCCATAATTGCAACAACATTCAGCATTTCGGTTTCTCCTTACTCCTCAACAGCAAGAGTCATGCTGCGAAGAACGCCCTCAGTGATCTTGAAAACGCGATCCAGCTCAGCCGGGAAATCGGACTCGCTGGTGAAGCTGATCACCGTGTACACACCCTCGGTCTCATCGTTGATGGGGTAAGCAAGACGCTTCTTGCCCCAATCATCAACAGAATCGATCGTACCATTCGCTGCGATCAGGTTCTTGAACTTGTTGATCAGAGCGTTGGAAGCCTCTTCGTCGAGGTTCGCGGTGGTAACCATCATGGTTTCGTACTTTGCCATATTCTGTAGCACCTCCTTTTGGACTTTTGGCCTTCCGACTTATGCGAAAGGCAAGGATAACTGTGCTGTTCTCAGCACAGCAATTTATTATATCAATTCCCATGCACTTTGTCAAGGCACAAATCCTGCGTTTTCGGCCCTGACGCGCAGATTTTTTGCGCTTGTCAAACGCGGGCGCGGGTGGTAGAATTTTGTCTATAGGGAAACAAAAGGGGAGATACCTGTGCAAAATTTAATCTTCAGCTTAAACGCCACCCTGCCGGTGTTTTTGACCATGGTGGCGGGCTGGCTGCTGCGGCAGTGGGGTTTTCTGCCCAAGGAGTTCTGTAAGGCGGCGGACAGGCTGACCTTTAAAATCACACTGCCCATCATGCTGTTTTTGGACATGTCGGCGGTGGATATCCTGCATGATTTCCAGCCGAAGTTTGTGCTGTTCTGCTTTGCGGCCACGCTGGCCGGCATTTTAGTGGTCTGGGGCGCAGCGCATGTCCTGATCCGGGATAAGTCCATCGTAGGCGAGTTCGTGCAGGCCAGCTACCGCAGCAGTGCGGCTGTGCTGGGCGTGGCGTTCATCCAGAACATCTACGGCACGGCGGGCATGGCCCCGCTGATGATGCTGGGCAGCGTACCGCTGTTCAACATTTTTGCTGTGCTGATTCTGATGCTGGAATCGCCCGAACAGAAAGGTACCCCCTCGCTGAAGCAATTGCTGAAAGGCGTGGCCACCAACCCGATCTTGCTGGGCATTATCACCGGCACGGTGTTTGCGCTGCTGCCGGTCAGCCTGCCTGCTGTTGCCACCAAAACGTTGAACAATCTGGCCTCCGTCACCACCCCGCTGGCGCTGCTGTCCATCGGTGCAAGTTTTGAGGGGGCCAAGGCCATCAAAAAGCTGGTGCCCACGCTGGTAGCAGCCCTGCTGAAGACCGTGGGGCTGGCGGCGGTGTTTGTGCCGGTGGCTGTGGTGCTGGGGTTCCGAAATGAGGAATTGATCGCGCTGCTCATTATGCTGGGCAGCCCCACGACGCCCAGCTCTTACGTCATGGCGAAGAATATGGGCCACGAGGGCGTGCTGACATCAAGCTGCATTGCCACTACGACCCTGCTCTCCGCCCTGACGCTGACCGGGTGGATCTTTTTGCTGCGCAGCGGGGGGTATTTGTAACGCAAATCTGTGGCAGGTTGTAGGGGACGGCCATACATGCTTAATCACAAAAAATCGGTGCCTCGCTTTTACGGGGCACCGTGTTTTTATTTCTCTTTTTTCGCGTAGACGCGGGTGCAAATCGTGTAGCTAATAGCGTAGAGGATTGCTGTTGCCAGCAGGGATACGGCGATAGCGGCAACCGCAAGGGCGGTTTCGGACCGGAACATGGCATCCATGCCGACGGAGACCGCCTGTGACTGGCTTTGGAGAACTTCCTGCGCGGCAAAACACGCCCCGAAAACGATAGCAAACACAATGACCATTAAATATGCGCGGGATTTGGCTGCCCCGAAGCGGTAGGTGATGGGCATGAGCAGAGCGTTCGTCAGCACCGAGACTTCGGCGCAGGCCAGAATGCCGAGGGCGTACTCGGCCCCACCAACGCCTGCCAGCAAAACCAGCGCCAGCGAAAGCGCCGCGCCGATGGCCGTGCTGGCCGCGCATAGAAGATATTTGCTGGCGATGACCTGCCCCGGCGTCACCGGCAGGGTAGCGGCGTAGGCGTCCCAATGGGCCTGCTCGTCGTAGTTGATGGTCGAGGCCACGTAGATGCCCCATACCGCTGTCATGGCGTAGGCAAGATAGGCTTCTTTCGTGACCAAAATCAGCACACCGTACAACGCCACCAGCAGCAGAATGTTGCCCTTGAAGCTGCGGGTCATAATGCTGATGTCTTTATACAAAAGTCCTTTCATTGTGCATCCCTCCCGCTATAAAAGCGCATGATGTCATCGATGCTGGCACTATCGCAGACGGCATCGGGCAGAGCGGTGTGGGCGGCGGTGCGGTCCTTGACCAGCGTTTCGCAGCCGAACGCCCCGCGTCGGGTGTAGATGGCACAGCCCTCGGGCAGGCGGGCAAGGTCGGCCTCGGCGCAGCGCAGCAGGCCGTATTCCTGCAGCAGATCGTCCTTATTTTCGCAGAACAACAGCTGGCCGTGATGCAGGTAGGCGATGGCATCGGCGACCTGTTCCAAATCGCTGGTGATGTGGCTGCTCATCAGTACGCTGTGCTGCTCGTCCTGGATGAAGTCCAGCAGCAGGTCCAGCAGTTCGCCGCGCACCACAGGGTCCAGCCCTGCGGTGGCTTCGTCCAGGATCAGCAGCTCCGGGTCGTGGGCCAGGGCGGTGGCAAGGCTCAGTTTCATCCGCATGCCGCGGCTGTACTCTTTAATTTTTTTGCTGCCGTCCAGCTCAAAACGACGCACCAGCGCGTCAAATTTTGCAGTGTCCCAGCGCTTGCCAAAGATGCCCGCCATGCTTTTGCCCACGCAGGCAGCGTTGAAGCAATCAGGGAAATAGGCATCCTCAAACACCACGCCGATGCGGGCGCGAATGGCGGGGTCGGCAGGGGAGCCGCCCAGCAGTTCCACGCTGCCGCCGTCCGGCCGGATGGCCCCGCACAGCAGTTTCAGCGCGGTGGTCTTGCCTGCACCGTTCTCACCGATCAGGCCCAGGATACTGCCCGCCGGGACCGCAAGATCGACGGGGCCCAGGGCAAATGTTTTATAATGTTTCGTAACACCGCGCAAAGCGGCGGCTGTGGTAAGCATAGTTCAGCCCTCCCATAAAAGGCGCAAGGTCTCGGCGACCTCCTCATAGCCGATGCCGCCCAGCCGCGCAGCGTCCACCGCGCCTTGCAGGCAGTCTTCGACTTTTTTCAGGTGTTGTTCATGCAGCAGGGCGGGATTTTGGGGTGCCACAAAGCTGCCGCGGCCCGGCTGGGTCACGAGGAAGCCCTCGGCCTCGAGGTCCTCATAGGCGCGCTTGGTGGTAATAACGCTGATACGCAGTTCTTTTGCCAGCAGGCGGATACTGGGCAGAGCGTCCCCCTCATGCAGTTGGCCGGACAAGATCTGCTGCTTGATCTGCCGCGTGATCTGCGCGTAGATCGGCTCCTGTCCGCTGTTGGATAGGTAAATTTCCATTTGTGAGTACTCCTTGTGATCGAACTGTACACATTCGATATATACAGTATATACACGATATGCACAGTTGTCAATGGGGTAGGCAAAATAAAAAAGGCTCCCCTTGCGGAGAGCCTTTATTCGTTTTAAATCTTAGAACGCCACTTTCTTGGCGATGTAGTCCTTCAGCTCACTGATGGGCATACGGACCTGCTCCATAGTGTCGCGGTCGCGGACGGTCACGCAGCCGTCGGCCTCGACCTTGTCGTCGCCGACAGTCTGGAAGTCCACGGTGATGCACAGCGGGGTGCCGATCTCATCCTGGCGGCGGTAACGCTTGCCGATGGAGCCGGCGTCGTCGTAGTCGACCATAAAGTCCTTGGCCAGCTCGTTACGGATCTCCATGGCCTTGTCGCCCAGCTTCTTGGACAGGGGCAGCACAGCGCACTTGAAGGGAGCCAGGAACGGATGCAGATGCAGGACGGTGCGGACATCCTCCTTGCCCTTGCTGTCGGTCAGGTGCTGTTCGTCGTAGGCTTCGCACAGGAAGGCCAGGGCCACACGGTCGCAGCCCAGGGAGGGCTCGATGACGTAGGGGATGTAGTGCTCGTTGGTCTCGGGGTCGAAGTACTCCAGGCTCTTGCCGGAAGCCTCCTGGTGGCGGCTCAGGTCGTAGTTGGTACGGTCGGCAATGCCCCACAGCTCGCCCCAATCAGTGAACGGGAAGGCATATTCAATATCGGTGGTGGCGCGGCTGTAGAAAGCCAGCTCAGCGGCTTCGTGGTCACGCAGACGCAGGTTTTCTTCGTTGATGCCCAGGGACAGCAGCCAGTTCTTGCAGAAATCTTTCCAGTAGGCGAACCACTCCAGATCGGTATCGGGCTTGCAGAAGAACTCGCACTCCATCTGCTCGAACTCGCGGGTACGGAAGGTGAAGTTGCCCGGGGTGATCTCGTTACGGAAAGCCTTGCCCACCTGGCAGACGCCGAAGGGCAGCTTGCGGCGGGTGGTGCGCTGGATGTTGGCAAAGTTCACGAAGATGCCCTGTGCGGTCTCGGGGCGCAGATAGCAGGTGGAGGAGGAATCCTCGGTAACGCCGATGGCGGTCTTGAACATCAGGTTGAACTTGCGGATGGGGGTAAAGTCATGCTTGCCGCAGACGGGGCAGACGACCTCGTCATGGCTGGCGATGAATGCGTCCATCTCGTCAAAGGTCATGGCGTCGACATCGACGTTCTTGCCCTGCTCACACTCAGCGATCAGCTTATCGGCGCGGTGGCGGCTCTTGCAGGCACGGCAGTCCAGCAGGGGATCGGAGAAGCTGGCCACGTGGCCGGTCGTCACCCAAGTCTGGGGGTTCATCAGGATAGCGGCATCCAGGCCGACGTTATACGGGCTTTCCTGCACGAATTTCTTCAGCCAGGCCTTTTTGACGTTGTTCTTGAACTCAACGCCCAGGGGGCCGTAGTCCCAGCTGTTGGCCAGGCCGCCGTAGATCTCGCTGCCGGGGTAGATGAAACCGCGGTTTTTGCACAGGTTGACAATCATGTCAAGGGTCTTTTCACTGTTCTTCATACATAAACTCCTTCCGCATGGCTGGCTGCCACACAAAGCGATTTTTTCCCACCGCGCCGGACGTTTTCCGACACGATATGGCCATTATACCATAGTAAAGGGCAGGGGACAAGGCAGTTTGAGGAAAAAAGCCGCTATTATGCCTCCCTCTGGGAGGGAGAGAGCCTTGCCTTAAGCTCTCTCCCCCACCCGCTTCACGGGAGCCCCCCCTCCCAGGGGGGCCGATGAGGTACAATTATAACAACACCGCCGCAATCTTCTTGGCCAGCTGGGTCAGTTCGGCGCGGGTCAGGGTCTTGTCGGCGGCCAGGCGGGCCAGCTCAGCCTGCACGCGGTCGATCTTGTGCGCAGGGATGCCGATACGCGCCAGCTCCTTTTGGGTAAAGGGCGGCTCGTTTTGCTTCTGCCCCAGCCGCGATGCCGCCAGCGGGTCCACGCCCCACAGCACTTTTGCCATATGTAAGCCCTCCTGTTTGTGGTAAACGTCCAAAATTTGTGCAGGTTTATCGATATTATACCAAAAAAGGCAGCAAAGCGCAAAGGAAAAGCACCGGGTTTTGCGGGCAGTTTATCGTACTGTAAAATCCTTTTTGGCTGGCAAAACACCCCGCCGGGGCGGCGACCTCGACGTATTGTCATATTGACGAGGTCCATTTTTGTATATTTTACTAAAAAATCGCTCACCCTGTCCAAAAATTTCAAAAAGCTGTTTCTTTTGTGAAAGAAAAAAGCTATAATCTAAGTAACTAGTTGGAATAGAACCGCGCCCGCTGCCGGGCACGGAGGATTTTTGAGGTGACCACTGATGGTTTATACAATGTTTGATCCCAAACTGCTGGACGGCGTGCAGACCGTGCATTTCATCGGCTGCGGCGGCTCCGGCACCTATCCGCTGATCCAGATCCTGCACAGCCAGGGCTATGCGATCACCGGCTCGGACGTAGAGGAGACCAAGAACACCGAAGCCGAACGTGCGCTGGGCGTGCGGGTGTTTATCGGCCACGATGCCGCTAACGTGGGCAATGCGCAGCTGGTCGTTTACAGTGCCGCCATCCATGACGACAACCCCGAGCTGCAGGCCGCCCGTGCCCGCGGCATCAAAGCAGTGGAGCGTAGCGTGCTGCTGGGCTACATCAGCCGCAGCCATCCGCAGAGCGTCGGCGTAGCCGGCACCCATGGCAAGACCACCACCACCGGCATGATCACCACCATGCTGGAGCTGGCCGGCAAGGACCCTGCTGCCGTTATCGGCGGCAAGCTGCCCCTTATCGATGGTTACGGCAAGGCCGGCAACGGCCAGAGCGTCGTTATCGAAGCCTGCGAGTACCACGAGACCTTCCTGCACTTGACCAGCGCAGTCGGCGTGATTCTGAACATTGACAACGACCATCTGGAATATTACGGCACCATGGGCCAGCTGAAACTAGCCTTCCAGAAGTTTGCGCTGCTGTCCCGCACGGTGGTCTTTAACATGGATGACCGCAACACGATGGACGTGGTCAGCTCCATCGACCGCCCGGTGGTCAGCTTCGGCATCCACGAGGAAGCCCGCATCCGTGCCATCAATATCAAGGAGTACAAGCCCGGTTTCTTTGAGTTCGACGTGCTGGAGCTGGGTGAGCCGTTCGCCCACCTGCAGTTGGGCGTGCCCGGTTACCACAATATTTATAATGCGCTGGCCATGTGCGCCTGTGTGCGCCCCCTGCACCTGAAGCCCGAGGACGCCGTGCGCGCTGCTGCTGAGTTCCACGGCACCGGCCGCCGCTTTGAGATCAAGGGCGAGTGCAACGGTGCGGTCATCGTGGACGACTACGCCCACCATCCCACCGAGCTGGCCGCCACCCTGGCCACCGCCAAGGAGATGGGCTATGAGCGCGTGATCGCCGTGCACCAGCCGTTCACCTACAGCCGCACCAAGATGCTGATGGATGACTTTGCCAAAGTTCTGAGTGTGGCCGATCAGGTGGTGCTGCTGCCGATCATGGGCAGCCGCGAGAAGGATGACGGCAGCGTGAAGAGCGAGGATCTGGCCGCCAAGATTCCCGGCAGCATCGTGGTCGACGGGCTGGAATCCGCCGCCGAGTGGGTGAAAAAGAACGCCCACAAGGGCGACCTGGTCGTCTGCATGAGCTGCGGCGACCTGTACAAAGCCGCTGACATGATGGTTGGCAAATAAGTTTTCCCCCACAGGCTGCCCAGCCGGGCGGCCTGTTTTTGTTGAGTACGCGGGCGGATGCAAGCATCTGCCCCTACAGATCAACGGCAACTATATCATTCATTATTATAAAGGAGACTCTCCCATGAACCAGCACTTCCTGCAGCTGTATGCCGACTTTATCGTTAAGGTGGGCGTCAATGTGCGCCCGCGGCAGAATTTTATCGTGCGCTGCCCGGTCACGATGCCGGACTTCGCCCATGCCTGCGTCCGCGCCGGTTATGAGGCGGGTGCCAAGACCGTCGTTGTCCGCTGGGAGGACGACAAGCTGACCCGCCTGAACATGGAAATGGCCGACGAAAAAGATCTGACCGCCATGAAGCCCTACGAGCTGCGCAGCTACCTCGACTATGCCGAGGACCCGGACGGCTGCTGCACGCTGGCCATCCATGCCGAGGATCCCGAGGCCCTGGCCGGGCTGGATGCCGGCAAGCTGAACCGTGTCAGCCTGGCCCGCCGCACCTTCCTCAAGCCCTGGCAGGAGTACACGATGAACGACCGCGTGCAGTGGTGCGTGGCCGCCGTGCCCGCCCCGAGCTGGGCCGCGAAAGTCTTCCCTGAGCTGCCGGTGGAGGAAGCCGTCGAGAAGCTGTGGCAGGTCATTTTTGACGTCTGCCGCGTTTCCACCGGCGACCCCGTCACTGCCTGGCAGGAGCATGTTGCCAAGACCAAAGCCCGCCGCGACCAGCTGAATGCCTGGAACCTGGACCATGTGCACATCGTCAGCTCCAACGGCACCGACCTGACCGTCGGCCTGGCCGACGACGCCACCTGGGAGGGTGCTTCCAGCAAGACAGACGGCGGTATTGAGTTCATCGCCAATGTGCCCACCGAGGAAGTGTTCTGCGCGCCACACCGCGAGCGGGTCAACGGCACGGTCTACGGCACCAAGCCTTACGTGTACAACGGCCAGCTAATCGAGGGCTGGCACGTCACCTTTAAGGACGGCAAGGTCGTTGAGCATGGTGCCGAGAAGAACGCCAGCCTGCTGGCCGAGCTGCTCTCCACCGATGAGAACTCCAACCGCATCGGAGAGGTGGCCTTCGTGCCCGCCTCCAGCCCCATCAACCGCAGCGGCGTGCTGTTCTTCAACACGCTGTTTGACGAGAACGCCGCCTGCCACATTGCCTTTGGCGCAGGCTACCCCACCAACATCAAGGGCGGAAGCGCCATGACCCGTGCCCAGCTGATGGAAAAGGGCCTGAACGACTCCGCCATCCACGAGGACGTGATGATCGGTGCCCCCGACACCCACATCACCGGTACCACCAAAGACGGCCAGGAAGTTACCATCTTTGTAAACGGTGAATGGGCATTTTAAGATGATCGGACCTGTCAAAACGCAAACTGCGCAAAATATGTGCGGCCTAATGGGCGCAGGATGGGCTTTTTTGCCGTGTGGGGGTTGCATTTTGTGCGCGGGTGTGGTATATTCTTATTGTTCGATGATGATTTTATTGGAAAGTGGGCCGCAAGGTCCGCTTTCTTTTTATGATGGGAGCAAATTTCATGGCAAAACAGCAAAACAGCGGCGGCGCCGTCAAAACGGTCGAAGCCCTGGCACGTCCCGTTGTCGAAGGCATGGGCCTGCGCCTGTGGGATGTCCGCTTTGAGAAGGAAGGCCCAGACTGGTTCCTGCGTATCCTGATCGACCGCGACGAGCCGCTGGACACCGACACCTGCGAGGCCGTTTCCCGCGCGATCGATCCGCTGCTGGACGAGGCAGACCCCATTGAGCAGAGCTACTACCTCGAAGTCGGCAGCCCGGGATTGGGCCGCCGTCTGACCCGCCCGGAGCATTACGAGGCACTCAAGGGTCAGAAGTGCGCTGCCCACCTCATCCGCCCGGACAAGGCCGGCCGCCGCGACATCGAGGGCATCCTGCAGGGGCTGGATGCCGACGGCAACGCCACTTTGGTGAACGGGGAAGAGACCTACACCTTCCCCGTAAAGATGGCGGGCTATGTCAAGCTGTGTGACGACGAAAATCTGTTCGATTGACGATCGACTGAAACCTATCGACTGCAACATATAATTGGGAGGAAACCAAAAAATGGCTACTGCAAACAACGAATTTTTTGAGGCTCTCGCTGCGCTGGAAAAGGAGCGCGGCCTGCCTGAGGACTATCTGGTCGAAAAGATCAAGGCCGCAATCGTCATCGCTGTGAAGAAAGACTACGAGGTCGAGGACGACAACGTTGTCGTCGACATCGACCCCGAGATCGGCGCTTTCCGCGCCAGCCTGCTGCGCGACATCGTGGAGGAAGTCGAGAACCCCCACACCCAGGTCAGCCTGGAGGACGCCCAAAAGGTCCGCAAGAGCTACAAGGTCGGCCAGCGCATGGTCACCCCGCTGAAGACCAAGGAATTTGGCCGCATCGCCGCCCAGACCGCCAAGCACGTCATCCGTCAGGGCCTGCGCGAGGGCGAGCGCAACCTGCAGTGCAGCGAGATGCAGTCCCGCGCCCATGAGCTGATCACCGCCACCGTTGTTTCCGTCGACCACGAGCGCGGCAACATCGTGCTGGATCTGGGCAAGGGCGGCTCTGCCGTGCTGCCCCGCAACGAGCAGGTCCCCGGCGAGAGCTTCAACGAGGGCGACACCGTGCAGGTCTATGTCGTGGACGTGCTGGCTACCGACCGCGGCCCCCGCGTGACCATCAGCCGCACCCATCCCGGCCTGGTCAAGCGCATGTTTGAGCTGGAAGTTCCCGAGATCTACGACGGCACCGTCGAGATCAAGGCCATCGCCCGCGAGGCTGGTGCCCGCACCAAGCTGGCCGTCTGGAGCAAGAACCCCGACGTTGACCCCGTCGGCGCCTGCATTGGTGCCCGCGGCGCCCGCGTGGAGAAGATTGTCCAGGAGCTGAACGGCGAGAAGATCGATGTCATCCGCTGGAGCGAGGACATCACCGAGTTCATCTCTGCCGCCCTGTCCCCGGCCAAGGTCGTCAAGGTCGAGCTGCTGCCGGGCGAGACCAAGAGCTGCCGCGTCACCGTGCCCGACCACCAGCTGAGCCTGGCCATCGGCAACAAAGGCCAGAACGTCCGCCTGTGTGCCCACCTGACCGGCTACAACATTGACATCCGCCCCGAGTCCGGCTACTACGGCGAGGACGAGGAGTAAAAGCTAGCCGCCCAGCGGTTACCATATTTTAGAAAAGAGGTCGGCTACTTGCAGCAGCAAAAGCAAAAGAAAATCCCGGTACGCCGGTGCGTTGGATGCAATGCCCAGCGCCCCAAGCGTGAACTGGTCCGCGTAGTGCGCAGCCCCGAAGGGGAGATCAGCATTGATCTGCGCGGCAAAGCGCCGGGCCGCGGCGCCTACTTGTGCCCCTCGGCCGCCTGCCTTGCCAAAGCGCGCAAGGCCAAACGGCTGGAACGCACCTTTGAGGTTCCCATCCCGGACGGCATCTATGACCGTCTGACCGAGGAGATCCAGTGTGCGGAACAAAGCGCAAAGGAGGCGGCAGACCATGGCGAATGAACAGCACCCGCTGATGGGTGCCCTGGGGCTGTGCCGCAAGGCCGGCAAGCTGCTGCACGGGTATGACCGCGTACAGGAAAACGCCCTGCGCGGCAAGGTTGCACTGGTGCTGCTGACGGCTGACGCCAGCGAACGCACCGTCAAGCATATGAAGGAAGCCTGTGAGGGCATTGTTGCCTGTGAGCAGATCCCTCTGACCAGCGCCCAGCTGGCTATGCTTACCCCGAAACCCGCCGCCGTGTTCGGCATTACCGACGAACACCTTGCGCAGCTGTGCGCAAAACATCTTACCTGATAAGGAGGACCACAATCTATGGATTTTAAATACAAGATCGCTGATGTTGCCAAGGAGTTCGGCGTACCCACCAAGAAAGTGATCGAGACCGTAGCCCCCATTACCGGCGAGAGCTACAAGACCGGCAGCACCTTTGGTGAAAAGGAACTGAACCTGCTGCTGGAGACCCTGACCCGCGAGAATGCCGAGGGCAGCCTGGATGCCTACCTGGCCAGCGGCGCCAAGGAAGAGCCCGCCCCGGCTCCGAAGGCCCCCGTTGAGAACAAGAAGTCCGCTGCCGAGGCCAAGAAGCCTGAGCAGAAGCCCGCCCCGAAGGCCGAGGAAAAGAAGCCCGAAGCCAAGAATGCGGAAGAGAAAAAGCCGGAGAGCAAGAAGGACCGCAAGGCCGAGAACAAGCCTGCCGAGAAGCGCAGCGAAAAGCGCGTTACCCTGCAGGAGCTGGCCGCCGACACCGGCATCAAGGAGCCTGTCAAGGCCGTGGAGCAGGTGCAGGTCAACCGTGCCCAGGTGTCTGTTGACACCCGCACCGTCGACGTGAACGTGGATAAGTTCAACGCCCGCTACGACGACCTGGCCGACAGCCGCAACATGCCCAACAAGCGCAAGAACCAGCCCACCGGCAAGAAAGAAAAGTTCAACAACCGCAACAACCGCCGCGGCCAGCAGTTCGGCCGCCGCCGTGAGACCGAGGCTGAGCGCCTGCAGCGCATCCAGCTGGAGAAGGCCCGCAACGCGCAGCTGAAGATCTCCATCCCCGATGAGATCACCGTCGGCGAGCTGGCTGCCCGCCTGAAGCAGACCGCTGCCAAGGTCGTTGCCAAGTTCATGCAGATGGGCGAGATGCACGCCATCTCCGATGTCGTCGATTTCGACACCGCCGCCCTGATCGCTGAGGAGTTCCACGCCAAGGTCGAGCACGAGGTCCATGTCTCCATCGAGGAGCGCCTGTTTGTACAGGAAGAGGACAACGCAGCTGATCTGGTCGAGCGTCCGCCGGTCGTCGTGGTCATGGGCCACGTTGACCACGGCAAGACCTCCATCCTGGATGCCATCCGTAAGT
>OLRT01001007.1_pt1 | contig 20889 bp, 22 predicted proteins | sample 1672021 | NCBI WGS metagenome assembly OLRT01 (sample SAMEA3136637, study PRJEB25190) | human gut metagenome | reverse complement strand
GTTCTTGTACTGGTCAAGGTAAGTTCCTTTGATAGCATCTGTATCATCGATTCCGTCTTCTTTGTATTCATAGTAGATTGGAAGATTTGCCAGATGTGTTTTGAATCTCCAGTCAGAGGATCCGTCCATACCTGCTGATGTGAAAGCACCTTTCACGCCAAGTTCATCTTTTCTTGCCTGGATATCATCTGCAACTTTTTTGAGATCATCATAGCTCTTGATATCGTCAAGAGAATATCCTGCTTTGTCAAGTAATGTCTTATTAACAATAAGTCCATAAGATTCGATTACATATGCAATACCATCAACTGCATCTCCGTCTTTCAGTTCATATGCATCGGAAGTAAGACCTTTTGTGATCTCTGCATCTTTCAGATCGTAGCAGTAATCTTTCCAGCTTTTCAGACCAACAGGTCCATTTACCTGAAACAGAGTAGGTGCATCACTTTTTGCCATTTCAGACTGAAGAGTTGTCTCATACTGTCCGGATGCTGCAGTTACAACTGTAACTTCTGTTCCTGTTTCTTCTGTGTAGGCTTTTGCAAGATTCTGCCATGCTTCGTCTGCTTCTGGTTTGAAGTTCAGATAATAAACTTTTCCTCCGTCTGCTGCCATTGCAGGTACTGCAGGAATCATTGTTGCAGCCATCATAACTGCCATGCTCATTGCTGTTAATTTCTTCATTTTCATAGTGTTGTTCGCTCCTTTTCTTTTAACTTCGTGCTTTTCAAGTTGATATTATTATAAAATTTCAAAGGAGTTTGCACCATGATAAAAAATCAAGAAACATGTTCTTTTTTCATTTTTTATGAAAAGAATATTTTTCATTCCCAAGAAACAGAATAAATATAGTTTAAAGGGCAAAAATTTCTTTTAAAAAAAGAAGTGAAACATTTACTTTGGGGAAGTATAAAAGAAACGAAAAGGGGGCCTGGCCGGTCCCCTCTTCACACCCCTGGACTTGTGTACAGAGGTAGTTTGGTCTTATGGAGTTGGTTGTGAAAATAAGCTGCGTTCTTCCAGAGGGAAGATGTTGGTGTGGATGTTCACGATAAACAATCTATTGTTTCAGGTTTTCCTGAAACGGGCAGGGTGCTGGTTAATCCCAAGCCTGAATCATCATATCAGATACTTTACTATTTCTGTATGATATTAAAAGACTCCACATTCCTTTTGCATATTCATTATAACCATAATATTTCCAGCCTGCTCTGGTCAGTAATTTTCTGACATTGCTTTTTGGGGTACCTATAGTTACTCCTCCGCAGGTACATCTGGTATCTTTTATCTCAATACCAAAACATCCTGGTTTATTTTCGTACTTTTTTCCCAATGATACATTATTAATGCCGGAACTTCTTGATGATCCTGTATAGGAATATATTTTTGAATTTCCATCATTTTCTGCAATTTTATTCATACCGAGAATCTTACGCATTTGATTAAAGCTTTTATTTGAGCTCCAGACAGGTCTCAGATATTTGGAAACGTCGATTCTTTTTACTGTCACTTTGCATTTCAGGATTCTGTTTCCTGTTCTTCCTGAAATAATGCAAGTTCCTTTCTTTTTTCCGGTCACTTTGCCACTGGAAGAAACAAATGCTATGTTGCTGTTGCTGGATTTCCATTTTATTTTTGAATTTTTCTTTCCGGTAACTTTTAGCTGTACTGTCTTTCCAATATAAACAGATGTACTTGTTTTGTTTAGTCTTGGTGTTGCTGCCGATACCGGCAATGCCAGCAACAGAATTGCCATAAAGCTCATAATTAATACGGTTTTCAGTTTTTTCTCTTTCATAGTGTCCTGCCACTCAAAATGTGTTTAAATATACTCAAACACATCGAGAAATTGAAGTCCTTGCAGATACTTCTTACTGCTTCATTGTGTATGCTTTGGCGATTGTAAACAATACGCTACTCACAAGTTCTTGTACACTCCACAGTCGTAAATTCCTGCGATAGCCCGCAGTACATACTTACGTTTGCGTTTATTATGCAACTTCGTAAGTTAAAGCATCTCTTAGATTAAGAGCAGCATTGAAATCCCTATCCTCGACATAGCCACAATCACAACGGTATATTCTATCTGAAAGCTTCAAATCTTTCTTGATAGCACCACAGCAGTGACATATTTTGGATGATGGATACCATCTATCTACGACTCTTAATTCAATACAATTTTCATCACACTTAGCTTTAAGCTTAGTTCTAAATTCATAGAATTTTTGTGATGCAGCGGCTTTTGATAGGTGTCTGTTCTTCATCATTCCTGATACATTCAAATCTTCAATCGTTATATAAGATGGCTTGGTTTTCACTATCTCGGCTATTGATTTATTGATATAATCAGTACGGATATTATCTATTTTATGATGAAGTCTTTGCACTTTGAGCTTTTGCTTTTGTATATTCTTTTGAGTGGACTCTCCTTTCTTTAAATTTTCATACTTGCGTGAGAGACCTTTTTGTTCTCTGCGCAATTTTTTTTCCAAATTTTTAACTCTTGCTGACTTATTGATATTTTTATAAGTTTTACCATTAGAAACAATCGCCAAGTCTTTCAAACCCAAGTCAATTCCTATACCGTCATTGCTATTATTAGCAATCTTAGCGTCGGGAATTTCTACAAGAACTGACACATAATATCTACCTGCTTTGATGGATACTGTACCGCTTTTAATTTTCCATCCGTCTTTTGTTGTTGGTATATAGCCTTTTTCTTTAATGCGTATCCAACCTAAAGTGGGTATGTTTAACCTATGTCTCTCGCATCTACAATCTTTAGGATTATTCTTTACGAAATACATTTTTACATCAGATTTACCTTTCTTTTTGAAATTAGGAAAAGCACTTTGATGTTTAAAAAATCTTGTAAATGCAGTACATCCATCTTCAATAGATTTCTTTACAGCTTTTGAATATGCTTCTTTGATCCATACTTTATCAGGATTATTAGGAATGTACTCATTATTGAGCCATACGCTAAAACTCTTGCCAGTCATAAACTTTTCACCCTTATCGTATAAAGCTTTGTTGTGACCGAGATAGAAGTTGTAGACGTATCTACAAGTGCCGATAGTCTTGTTAATCTTGATTTTTTGCTCGACTGTCGGATTTATTTCCGTTTTGAAGCTCTTTAGCAATTTCCTCATCCCCTTCTATTTGTTTTTTATACTTACGAAGGCCGTACAATCTACAAGAAAAAACGTGAAGTATGGATACAATATCCTGTACAAGTTCTTCTTGCGGTGATAGTTCTTCATTATTCACTACCACTATGGTTGTATTAAACTTCATACAGAATTTTTCAAACCAATCATAGCCAAATCTGACAAATATATCTTTATGTGTAACTATAATAGTTTTGATTTTTTGTTCCATTACTTCATCTAATAATTGATTCCACTTTTTACGATTGTAGTTAAGCCCACTTCCATAATCTTCAATACATTGATCTACAATGATACCTTTAGCATTGCAAAACTGACGTAAAAAAGTTACTTGATTTTGTAAATCATCTTTTTGGTTTCTTGTAGATACTCTGGCATAAATAACAATCTGACGATTATCGTTTTCAGTATTTATGCCCTTAAACTGAAGATATTGATCATAAGTATAATAACGCCTATTAGTCGGAGTTCGATTTGCTTTCAGAATTCCTTCTCTATCCCAACGTTGTAACGTTTTGACTGAGACACCCAATAATTCAGCAAAATCTTTTGGTTTGTAATTAGTGATATTAGATGTGTTCATAACAATACCCTCCATGAGTATATTTTAACACATTTAATCACTATTGACAATGATTTTGATTACTTAAAGTTTCCTCCTTGTCAGTTCTGGAAGTGGATATTTTCACCCTGGAGGACAGGATAACAGATAAGAGTATCCTGGTCAAGATTGGTTTTGTGCATATCCACAGCAGAAATCTGGTGATTTTCGTAAGTGTTGTAATAATAAATACCTTTGCTGGCATTGCAGCAGGAGGTATAGAGGGTGATCTCGTATTTTCCTTCTGTTACCTCACAGCAGCCTCTCTGCTGATCTACAGATCCCAGAATATGGAAAAACTGGCTGACGCTTTCCGGTTCAGAATCACCGGAAAAGGAATTCGTTTTTGTAAAAGCCACACGTACAAAACGTGATGCAGAAGAAAGATCGCCCGGAAGCCCCAGAGCCCCCATTCCACGACTGTAGGCGGTAAGGGAGAGATCTTTGCAGAAATGATTTTCCGGCTGCTTTGGGGAAAGATACATATAATTATTCAGCTGGAACATCTGCTGAGGAAAAGGCGGATTGTTGGTGAGTACACCTACTGGATTGTCATAAACATGAAGTCCGTCAGCTGTAGATTCCACAGTGACAGATCCGGTAGTGTCAGAAATGATCCAGTGAAGCTGGGCTACAGGAAACTGTTCACTGAAAGGCGTATTTACCAGATTCATATGAGAAAGAAGTTCTCTGGCTTCAGTAAGAGAAGCACATGTACCGAGAATCCATGGTATAAACTCGAACTGGGCGATGTTGTCGCAGTTTTCAGCAGGTTCTGCATAAACTGCATTTCCTACAAAATTAAGTCCTGCCATCCCAAGACCTTTTTCATTAATACCGTCATAGTACAGAGGATAATCGCTCGCCACATGAGCCATACCGATGATGGCATAATGCGAAACAGGATACGCTGTATGGCGGAACTGGAAATGATAATTCCGGGGAGTGACAACAATCTGGTCTCCATAAGAAAATTCATAGTCAAGAGTTCTGCCAAAATAAAAATCTTTTGTCTGATAAGTTGCTGCAGTACACATAATCAACCTCCATTTACTTATTCATTCTTCATCGTAACTGTTCAGTATCCTCACAGTTACCTATTGAATAGTTACCTTCTGTCAAAAATCAAAATCAGCATAATCTGCCGGCAGGAACCGGTGATAGATAATGTGGCAGCCTTCATCCTTGAAACAGTAGTAGTAAGGATCCTCAGGTTTGTCCAGAAAACGGATCAGGCAGTCAAATTCACCGTTGTCCATGTTTTCGCAGAGAATGTTCTCTGAATAAGTATGGAACAAATTCTCAATTTCATTCATGGTACATCCATGTCTGCCAACAAGTTCTACCAGCTGACGGATAAATTCATTGGGGGCTGTGTTCTCATGAACAAAGACCGTACCTTTCGGTGGAATATGAAAACAGAAACGGTCTCCCTTGTGGGTAACCCGGATGTCACCGAGCCTGTCAGTAAAACCTTCCGGAAAATGCTCAAGACGTTTCTGCATTTCCCCTGCATTGTCAGTAGAATCAAAGAAATGATTCAGAGAAGAAAGCGGGTAATAAAGACGGATATCTTCTTCAAAGAAACCAAGTTTGGCCTGTTCCTCTTTGATGATATCGATTAGGTTGTGTTCTAATTTATCAAAGCTCATAATAACCTCCTGGTATGTTGATAACGTAATGTTTTCGGTAAAGTTAAATTACTGTAACATCTGTAATGTATTGTACCAAAAAAACGCACAAAATACCAGAGGACATATAGAACAATGTGTCCGGTTTCCATCTCTCGTAACTGTTTACGACCTTCACAGTATTTGTGAACAGTTACCATCTCTCACTTCCCATTACCTGAAAATACAAATAAATTTCAACTCTTATCTTGACTTTTTTGACAGTTTTGGTAAAGTGGAAGTATCAGAACACAGTAACCGGTTTCATGCAAACTAGAACTGTTTTACTGTGGAACACAAACCGACAACTATATCATGCAAATCAAGGAGGAATCACAATGAAAATCATCATGGGAGCAGACCCGGCAGGGTTTGAACTGAAAAACGCCATCAAAGAAGACCTGTTAAAAAGAGGATACGACGTCACAGATATCGATCCCGATACCCCGGTACTTTTCCAGGATGCAGCCAAAGCAGTCGCAAGAGGCGTTCAGAGCAAAGAATACGAAAGAGGAATCGCCATCTGCGGTACAGGAATGGGTGTAAGCATTATCTGCAACAAACACAGAGGTGTCTATGCAGCACTTTGCGAAAGCATATACCAGGCAAGAAGAGCCAAAGTAGTAAACAACACCAACGTACTCTGCATGGGCGGATTCATTATCGGTAACGAAATGGGAAGAGAAATGGCGAGAGCCTGGCTGGAAGCAGAGCATATGGTAGGCTTGGACCCGGAAATGGCGGCGATTGTAGAAAAAGAATTTGACGAACTGGTTGACTTTGAAGCAGAAATGTACGGCGATAAATAACCTGCATATATTCTGATATTCTGAGTCAGAGACTGTCCTATCTGACAGAAATACAGGAATTCTGCAGAAAGCGGTTTGAAATCTGCTCCGGAACCAGAATCTGACATCTTGCACAAAAAATGTCCATACAATATGTTAAAATGTACAGAAAGCATAGAGAACAGGAAAACACCGGTTGACAAAATCGTTAGACTGTCCTATAATACGAAATATAGAAACCGGTTACAATTTGTAAGTGACCTGGAGGACAGCGTATGAACAACTTGACGATCATGGATATTGCAAGAGAGGCTGGCGTATCTAAGGCAACTGTATCACGAGTGATCAACAGTTCCGGAGCAGTAAGCCAGAAAACAAAAGAGAGAGTTATGGAGATTATTAATGCCAATAAATTTTCTCCCTCTGCTACAGCGCGTAATCTTTCCATGGGTACTTCATCTGCAATTGGTTTCATAGTTCCCGAAATAGATAACCCTTTCTTCGGAGAGATTCTCCGGGGCGTTACAGAGGTTACAGATAAGAACAATCTGACGCTGATGTGTTACAACACAGACGATGACAGAGAGAAGGACCGCAGAGCACTGAATCTGGTAAAAGAAAACCGGGTCAAGGGTATTCTTTATACACCGGCTGCTGACTACAGCGATGAGAGAGACCGCAAAAGACTGATTCGGACTTTTGCAGAGATCAATGTTCCGGTGATCGTTATGGACCGTAATATCCGGCTGCCGGATGTGGATGGCGTTTATTTTAACGATTATCAGGGTATATATGAAGCAACAGCAGCACTGATCGAAGCAGGACATACCAAGATCAGCATGATCAATGCAGATTTGGAGAGAGTTCTTGCCAGAGACCGCCAGAAAGGTTTCATTGATGCCATGAAGGAAGCAGGGATTCCTGTGAGAGAAGATTACATGTTTGCCGGTGATTATCACGCAACTAAGGCATATCACCTGTCAAGGAAGCTTCTTGCAATGGAGGACAGACCTACCGCAGTGATCACCTCTAATAACCGTACTACGCTTGGTTTCCTGAAAGCATTATCCGAGAGAGGAGAATCCGTACCAGATGATATCGTCTGTGTAGGACTTGACCGGATTGAAACACTGGAACTTCTGGGACATCAGTACAATTTTATTGAACGGGATGCCATGAGGATGGGACATGAAGCGATAAAGCTTTTGCTGAATCGGATGGAATATCCGGAGAGACCTAAGATGGAAGTGGTGCTGGGAACAAGGCTGATTCGCAAAAAAATGTAAAACGGATATGCAAGTAATTTGCATATTATATTTTATAAAAAAATGGAAACGGTTTCAATGTACGTGAAAATGCACAAAAACCAATTCAAAAGGAGGCAGAAAAGTGGCTGACAGATTTAAAGAACTGAGCACACAATGCATGAAAGAACTGACAGAAGTATTCAACCGCATGGACGATTCCAACGTAAGAGGACTTCTCGAAGAAATCAAAAAAACACCAAGGATCTTTCTCCTTGCAGCAGGAAGAGAAGGACTTGCAACTAAGTCATTCGCGATGCGCCTGATGCATCTTGGCAAAGAATCCTTCTGGATCTGGGATGATACCACACCATCTATCGGAGAGGGAGACCTGATGATCTGTGCCTGTGGTTCCGCAAACGTAGGTCATGAGAACTATGTAGCAGAAATGGCAAAGAAAAACGGTGCCAAACTTGCGTTGATCACACCATCAAGCGAAGGATTTCTTCTTTCCATTGCCGACATGGTAGTAAATGTTCCGGCAGCAGCGTATAAGGCAGTTGGAGATTTTGTACCTTCCGAACAGCTGATGGGAAATCTTTTTGAACAGACTCTGTTTATATTCTACGATATCCTGGTAATGATGCTTCGTGAAGAGATGGATATCAAACCAGAAGAAATGGTAGCACGCCACAGAAATGTGGAATAAACAAGAACCCTATGGGGACGCGGCAGGGCCGCAGTTTTTACAATATACTTTCTATTTATAAGGAGGAAACAAAATGAAAGCAAAGAAGGTAGCAGCGGTAGCATTGACAGCAGCAATGACAGTTACAATGGCAGCATCAACAAATGTATTCGCAGCAGACGGATATGATCCGGCAGATTTCAAATCCGACAAAGACTCCAAAGAATGGACAATCGCAGTTGTAACAAAAGACAACACAGCAAACTGGTTCAAACGTATGGAAGTTGGTGTTAAGGAGTTTGGTGAAGAGACAGGTATCAACGTAATCCAGAAAGGACCTGCTAATGCAGACGCTGCTTCCCAGGTTCAGGTTATTGATGATATGATCAACCAGGGTGTTGACGCTCTCTGCGTTGTTCCAATCGACCCGGGCGCAATCGAAGCTTCCCTGAAGAACGCAATGGACAAAGGTATCGTTGTTGTAACACACGAAGCTTCCAATCAGGTAAATACTCTGTACGATACAGAAGCATTTACAGCTGAAGATTTTGGTGCAGCTATCATGGACGCTCTTGCATCCGATATGGGTGAAGAAGGAAAATACGCTGAAATGGTTGCTTACACAACAAGTACAACACATATGGAATATGCAAACGCTGAAAAAGCTCGTCAGGAAGAAGCATATCCGAACATGGAACTGATCAATGACGGCGCTGTTCCGACATGTGAATCTGAAGAAAGTATTGATACAGCTTACGAACGTGCAAAAGAAGTTCTGAAAGCTAACCCGGATCTGAAAGGATTCACAGGTGTTGCTTCTACAGACTGCCCAGGTATCGCAAAAGCAGTTGAAGAACTTGGTCTTGACGTAAAAGTTGTTGGTGTTGGTACTCCTAACGAATTCAAACCATATGTTGAATCTGGCACAATCTCCACAATCAAACTGTGGGATCCAAAAGACTCCGGATATATCATGTGCAAAGTTGCTTCCATGATCCTTGGTGGAGAGACAATCGAAGAAGGCGCTGACCTTGGTCTTGACGGATACAACAAGATCACAATCAAAGAAGGCGACAACAAGTGCATCATCGGACAGGCTGACCTTACAATCACAAAAGACAACATCGATGACTATGATTTCTGATTTTGCGTATCAGACAGTAACCCGTAGATAAGTAATTTAAGTATATTGTTACAGTTCAGACCACAAATCTGGGCTGTAACAATATTTTTGCCAGAAAACAGCATTTTACACCCCAAAAACATATTTTATATAACAAAAATCATTATTTACCTAGTATTATTCGTTTAAATAGGAAAGGAAAGGCAGGATGATAGGATGGAAAATATTCTTTCAGTAAAACAGATAAAGAAGTCATTCGGCGGAGTACATGCATTGAAAGGCGTTGATCTTACAATCAAAAAAGGCGAGACACATTGTCTGGCAGGAGAAAACGGTTGTGGAAAATCAACAATCATCAAGGTAATCTCCGGATTTTACAAACCGGACGGAGGAAGCATCGAAGTTGACGGAAAAGCATATCCGGTTATGACCCCTTCAGAGGCAATCAAAGCAGGAATCCAGGTAATTTATCAGGACTTTTCCATCTTCCCGAACCTGACCGTTATTGAGAACCTGGCATTCAATCAGGTACTGGCCAATAAGAAAAAATTCGTTAACAAAAAAGAATTCAGAAGGATTGCGGAAGAAGCAGTAGCAAAGATCAACTTTGATGTAGATCTGGATGCACTGGTAGAAACTCTTCCGGTTGCTGATAAACAGCTGATTGCTATTTCCAGAGCTCTTCTGGACAATGCAAAACTGATCATCATGGATGAGCCTACAACAGCCCTTACCAAAAAAGAAGTCAAACGACTTTTCGAGATCATTGCTCAGCTGAAAGCCAATGGCGTTACAATCCTTTTTGTTTCTCATAAACTGGATGAGGTATTCGAGATCTCCGACAGCATTACAATCATGAGAAACGGTGAAAATGTTATCAGCTGTCCTACTTCAGAAATGAACGAAGAGAAATTTACTTATTATATGACAGGTCGTCATTTTGAAGATAAGAAAGATGATAATACAGAAAAGAAAATCGGCAAAACTGTTCTGGAAGTAAATAATTTAAGTGCTCCGGGATTTGAAAATATCAGTTTTGATCTTCACGAAGGTGAGATTCTTGGAATCACCGGTCAGCTGGGATCTGGACGTACAGAACTCTCTCTGGCACTTTCAGGAATGCTGAAACCTACGGAAGGAACAATAAAACTTGGAGGGCAAAGAAGTTCAGTTCAAATCTGTAAATCAGGCACAGAAGATGGGGGTATCCCTTGTTCCTGAGGATCGACTGACAGAAGGACTTTTCCTTCCACAATCTATTGTAGATAATATTACCGTTACCAGACTGGATGATATTGCGACAGCTGGTGGAGTCGTAAATAAAGACAAAGTCCTGAAAGAATCTGCAGACTGGGTTAAAGATCTGGGTGTTGCAACAAAAGACCACACTTTCCCGGTAGCAACACTTTCCGGTGGTAACCAGCAGAAAGTTGTGCTGGCACGTGCACTTGCAACAAGTCCGAAGGTTCTGATCCTGAACGGACCGACCGTTGGTGTTGATATCGGTGCAAAATACGATATTCACAATCTGCTTAAGAAACTGGCAGCACAGGGTATGGCCGTTATCGTTGTATCCGATGATACTGCAGAAGTCATTGCCACATGTGACCGTGTTGTGATCATGCAGGGCGGATGCATTACAGGAAGACTTGAAAAATCTGAACTGACTGAGCAGAATCTTGCTGCGGCAGCAAACTAAGGAAAGGGAGTGAAATATAAATGAAAGGATTCAACTGGAAAAAAATCACCAAACAGTCCGAATTTTATGTATTTCTGATCATTGTTGTTTTATCAGTCATTATTCAGATTCGTTCCGGATTGTTCTTTGCAAATAACAATATTGTGGATATCATGAGATCCATGATCGTACCATGTATTTATGCTTTATGTGCGTTTCTCGCATTTATCAGTACAGGACCTGATGTTTCGTTCCCTCTGATCGCTGCACTGAGCAGTTACCTTGCAATTACTATTACATACAAAACAGGATATGACGGACCTTGGATCGTAGTATTTATCATTGGTATGTTCTTTGGAGCTCTGATGGGAGCTCTCAACGGATTTATCATTGTAAAATACAAATTCTCGAGCCTGATCGTAACACTTGGTACTTCATCTATTTTCAGTGGTCTTCTCCTTGGTGCATTCGAGGCAGAACGTATGGATCTTCCGGATACACTTCAGAGATTTGGAAAAGCGTCTCTGCTTACCGTAAAAAATGCAAAAACAGGACTTGGATCTACTCTTCCGATGACGTTTCTGCTCATGGTAGTACTTTACATTATTGTATATTTCGTCCTGAATTATACGATGGTTGGCCGAGGCGTATATGCTATCGGTGGTGATGAGATTTCAGCAGAAAGAGCCGGATTTGCCGTAAAGAAAATCCGTTTTGGTATTTTTGTCGTAAATGGTATGCTGGCAGCAGTAGCTGGTCTTTCCTATGCAGTTATGTCCATGAGATATCTTCCGACTGAGTATTCAGGGGCAGAAATGGATGTTATCGCTGCAATCATTCTTGGTGGTACAAGACTGAACGGTGGTGTGGGAACTCTGAAAGGATGTATCCTCGGTACCTTACTTCTTACCATGGTATCAAACAGTCTGATCCTTCTCGGAATCTCTGTTTACTGGCAGAAAGTATTTATCGGTGCAATTATCATTATCGGTACTGCTATTTCTGTAATGCAGAGCCATAGTATTACAATTGGCAAGAAAAAGACAGAAAAGAAGGAGGCAGCATAAAATGAAAAAAGCAAAAAAGATTGATGGAAATATTTTAAGACTGCTTGCTATTTTTGTTATTATCCTTGCAGTTTCCGGTATTACAAAAGGAACCAGTTTCCTGAATGTAGGTAACTTACAGTCCATGGCAAAAACTCTTACAGAGTATGGCCTTATGGCAGTAGGCTGTGGTATCACAATGATCTCCGGTGGAATCGACCTTTCCACTGTATATATTGCCAACCTCTGTGGTATCCTTGCAGGACTTACCATGAATGAATCCAGCTCCAGCATTGTTCTGGCTATTATTGTAGCACTGGTAGTTGGTGCTCTCTGCGGTATCTTCAATGGATTCCTTGTATCTGTACTGAATATCCCGGCAATGCTTGCAACTCTTGGTACTTATCAGTTATACATGGGTCTTGCAGTTGTAGCTTCAAAAGGAAGTACAGTAAGTGGTGTGACTTCTTTCAGCTCTTTCGCTTACATGACAGTAGCTGGTATCCCGATGCCATTTATCGTATTTGTCCTTATGATCGTTGTAATTTCCTTTATCATGGGTAAAACAAAATTCGGTAAACGTGTACACCTTGTAGGAACTAATGAGAAAGCATCCAAATTTGCAGGTATCAATACCGTCTCTGTTCTGATTCGTGCATACATGCTTTCCGGTATCGTATCTGCTGTAGCCGGTCTTCTCAGCCTTTCCAGAATCAATTCCGCAAAGGCAGACTTCGGTAGCAGTTATACCATGCAGACTATCCTGATCTCCGTACTTGGTGGAATCAACCCGGATGGTGGTTTCGGATCTATCCCAGGTGTTGCTATTGCAGTCCTGATTCTTCAGATGCTGTCTTCTTACCTGAATATGTTCCCGAACATCAGTAACTACTATCGAGACCTGATCTGGGGTGTTGCCCTGATCGCAGTTCTGATCATGAACTTCACCATCGAGAAGAGAAGAATGGCAAAATTAAGCCAGAAATAATATGTAACTGTTATACAAGACAATGGAGGAAAATATATGAAGCGACCAAGAATCCTGGTTGTAGGAAGCATCAATATGGATCTTTTCGTAGAGGGTGCAAATGCAATTCCCGGATACGGAGAATCTATTCGATGCAGACATTATGGTTATGCTTCTGGCGGCAAAGGCTCTAATCAGGCCTTTGCCGTTGCTAAACAGGGAGCAGATGTAGTTTTTGTAGGATGTATCGGAGATGACGAAAACGGAAAGAAAGTAAAAGCATCTCTGGATAAAGCAGGCGTAAATACAGATTATCTGGTAATTGATCCGGATACACAGACAGGGCTTGCCCTGATGCTGGTAGATGATAAAACAGGTAAATATGTATCTTATGTAGCTATGGGCGGCAATGACAGACTTTCACCGGAAGCAGTCAAAAAAGCCCTGGACGAAAATGAATTTGATATGGTAGTCATGCAGCTGGAAATGCCGCTGGAAACCGTATATCGTACATACGAATTAGCCAGAGAGAAGGGAATACCTGTATTTCTGGATGCAGGACCCGCTATGAGTATCCCTTTGGATCGATTAAAAGGTCTTTTTATTATTTCACCAAACGAAGCAGAAACAGAAGCACTTACCGGCATTAATATTGATACCAATGAAAATGCCCTGAAAGCGGCAAAATGGCTTTATGAACATGCAGAACCTCAGTATGTACTCCTGAAAATGGGCGAAAGAGGAGCTCTTCTTTATAACGGAAAAGAATTCAAGTTTATCGAATGTTTTAAAGTAAAAGCAGTAGACTCTACGGCAGCGGGAGATACTTTTGGTGCAGCACTGGCAATCCGCCTCTGCAAAGGCTGCAAAATTGAAGATGCTATTCTTTATGCACATGCAGCAGCAGGCATCTGTGTATCCAGACTGGGAGCACAGACTTCCATACCGACAGAAGAGGAAGTGGAGGCATTTCTTCAGGAAAGAATAGGAGGAACCCTGTAATGAAAAAAGGATATGTTTCACCATCCCTGATGTGTGTGGATCTGATGAATGTACAGAGAGACATCGAAGCACTGGATAAAGCAGGGGTAGATTATTACCATGTGGATATGATGGATAATCATTTTGTGCCAAATATAACATTAAGCACAGATTTTATTAAGGCCCTGAAGAAAATCACCAAAACTCCTCTGGATATTCATATGATGATCGAGAATCCGGAGCAGACCATTCCCAATCTGTCCTGTTGTAATGAAAATGACATTATCTGTATTCACTATGAATCTACCATACATCCCCAGAAAGCGCTGGCAGCTGTCAGAGAAATGGGTGTAAAGGCAGGACTTGCCATCAATCCCGCTACTCCGATCTGTGTACTGGAAGACCTTCTTCCGGACATTGATATGGTACTCTGCATGACTGTAAATCCTGGATTTGCAGGTCAGAAGCTGATTCCTGCCACATTGAACAAGATCACAAGAATCCGCAAAATGCTGAACGAAAGCGGATATCCGGATACACTGATCGAGGTAGATGGAAATGTAAGTTTTGAAAATGCAGTGAAAATGCATGAAGCCGGAGCGGATATTTATGTTGCAGGAACCTCCAGCGTATTTGCCAGAACAGGTACCCTGGAAGAGAATCTTAAGAAGCTGAGACAGATCATAGGAGAATAGAGACAATGACAGCAGAGGACTATACACAGGCAGCAGCACTGGTAACAGAAGAATGTCATAGAGCATTGACTGCTATTGAACCGGAGAAGGTTCTGGAGTATCTGGATATGCTTACTTCTGCAAAAAGAGTATTTTTTGTAGGTGTGGGAAGAGTTCTTCTTTCGCTTGAAGCTATTGCAAAAAGATATGCACATCTTGGCATTGATACGGTGATAGTAGGTCAGATTACAGAACCTGCCATTACCAAAGATGATGTACTGGTTGTTGGTTCCGGAAGTGGCGAGACTATGTTCCCGGCAGGAATCGCAAGAAAGGCCAAAGCATTTGGAGCGAAAGTCGTTCATATAGGAAGTAATCCAAACAGTGGACTGAAAGATGTTGCAGATCTGTTTGTCCGTATTCCGGTAGAAAGCAGAGCAAAGGCACCGGACGAAATCCATTCTGCACAGCCTATGACATCATTGTTTGAACAGAGTCTTCTTCTTTTCGGAGATATTACTGCATTGATGCTGGTAAAAGAAAAACATCTGGAACTTGACAAACTGTGGGAATACCACGCAAATCTGGAATAAGAATCCGGAACATACAGGGAGAAAAGTTATGAAATTACAGATTGCACTGGATGATATCACACTGGAAGACGCATTGGTTCTTGTGGGAAAAGTCAGAGACTATATAGACATTATCGAGATAGGTACTCCTTTTGTATACGAATATGGTATGCAGGCTGTTCGTACAATGAAAGAACATTTTCCGGACAAAGAAGTTCTTGCAGATATGAAGATCATGGATGCAGGATTCTATGAAGCTGAAGAAGCACTGAAAGCAGGAGCAGATTATGTGACAGTACTTGGTGTAACAGATAACCTTACTATTCAGGGCTGCAAAGAAGCAGCAGAAAAATACGGCAAAGAGATCGTAGTCGATATGATCTGTGTAAATAATATGGAAGAAAGAATTGCCAAACTGGAAGAACTGGGCGTTCATGGACTGGCTGTACATACAGGAACAGACCAGCAGGCAGCAGGCAGAACTCCACTGGATGACCTGAAAGTTATGGCAGCAGCAGCCAAATCAGCCAAGATTTCTGTAGCAGGAGGTATCCACGCAGATACAGTAAAAGATTATGCAGTATTCAAACCAGATGTACTGATCGTAGGCGGAGGTATCTGTCACGCAGAAGATCCGGTAGCAGCAGCAAAGGAAATTTACATGCAGCTTAAATAAAGGAGACAGTTATGGCAGACACAATCTTAAAAAGTATCATTCAGGAACTTGCAGAAAATGAAAAATTGGTTTCTCAGGCTGAAATGGAAAAATTTGCAGATGCGATCCTGAAAGCAGACAGAATTTTTGTGGCCGGAGCAGGACGTTCCGGATTTGTGGCAAGAGCTTTTGCCAACCGTCTGATGCATATGGGACTTACAGTATACTTTGTAGGAGAACCTACTACACCGGCAATCAAAGAAGGCGACCTTCTGGTGATCGGTTCCGGAAGCGGTGAGACAGGAAGTATGGTAGTCATGGCACAGAAAGCCCATAAACTGGGAGCTTCTATCATCACAGTGACTATTCATCCGGAAGCATCCATCGGCAGACTCTGTGATGCCTGCATCAAGATTCCAGGTGCTACACCAAAGAGTGAGCTTGCTGATACTGTAAAATCCGTACAGCCGATGGGAAATGCCTTTGAGCAGATGACCTGGCTTGTGTACGATGCTGTGATCATGATCCTTATGAAAAAGACAGGTAAGACGGAAGAAGAAATGTTTAAACTTCACGCAAATCTGGAGTGATTCATTCAGAAAGGCGGCTAATATGGATAAGATAAAATGGGCTGTAGTTGGAACCGGATATATTGCCAATGAATTCGGTAAGGGACTTATGGAAGTAAAAGACGCCATTCTTCAGGCAGTAGTATCCCGAAATGAAGCCAGTGGACACAAATATGCACAGACTTATCAGGGACAGTCTGTATACACAGATTTTGACGAAATGCTGGAAAAAGAGTCTGTTGATATAGTTTATGTGGCAATTCCCAATGACTGTCATTTTGAATATATCATGAAAGCTTTTGATAAGGGAATCCCGGTGCTCAGTGAAAAGCCAACTGTTGATAACCAGAAGCAATTGGATCAGGTTCTTGGGAAAGCAAAAGAAAAAGACCTTTTCTTTATGGAAGGCATGTGGACCAGATGTTTCCCGGCAGTACGTACAGCCAGAAAATGGCTGGAAGAAGGTAAGATCGGTGCACCACTTACAGTGAGGGCATCCTTTGATATCAAACCTGCACTGGAAGAATGGCAGCCATGGAAAGGTGGCAGGACCCATGCAGCAGGAGCACTGAGAGATGTGGGAATTTATTCTCTGGCAATGGCGTTTATGGTATTTCCGGAGGGTCCGAAAGACATTCATTCTGTAATGAAATCCAACGGAGAAGTAGATGAGAGTTTCCATATGCTGGCAGATTACGGAGAGGGAAAAGCTGCATTTTTAAGTGGAACCTTTAATCAGATCAGTAATCCGGTAGTGGAAATCACAGGAGAAGAAGGACGTATTCTTATCGGACCGGAATTCTGGCATCCGAAGGAAGTGGAACTGATCACCAACAAAGGCGAAAAAGAACTGTTCCGAGATTTGTATTCAGCAACAGGATTCCAGTACGAGATCCAGGAGGTTCAGGAGTGTCTGAGAGAAGGACGGAAAGAAAGCTCCTGTTATACACTGGAAGAAACCAAAAAAATCGCAGCGATCATTGAACGTACCCGCAAAGGTTGGGGAATCTATTACGATTCAGATAAGGAGGCATGACTATGAAAGGTGAGATCAAACAGATCTGTATTCTGGTAGAAGATGTACATAAAGCAATAGAAAATTACTGGGAACTTCTGGGAATTGGCCCATGGGATGTAAGACATTTTACACCGGAAACCTGCAGAGATTTTTATGTAAACAAAGAACATATCACAGAAGGATTTGATTTTATCTGTGCGGTATGTTGGCATAAAGACATGGAACTGGAACTGATCCAGCCAATTGAAGGTCCGAATATTTACTGGGATTTTCTGAAACGTCATGGCAGCGGTCTTCATCATTTTAAAGTGGTGATCCGGGACGATGATGAACTGAAAGCCTATGTGGAAGAACTGGAAGCAAAAGGAATGAAAGTAATGCAGACAGGATGGATCGACAACGATGTTCACTACTATGTAGATTCTCAGGAACAACTGGGATTCACCATGGAACTTGGTAATGGCGGCAAGATCGGTCCGGCACCGGAAGTTTATCCGGAAGTACAGGAATAAGTATATGAAAGCAGTTATCTTTGATATGGATGGGGTTCTGATCAACACAGAGCCTCTTCATTATGAATGTTGGAGAGAAGTTCTCAGAGAAGAAGGAATTGAGATGGATTTTGACACTTACAAGCCTTGTATCGGTTCCACCAGAGAATATCTTCTGGAGCTTATCTGGGATAATTATGGAAAAGTAGGAGAGGCACAGGATCTTATGGACCGGATGAAACGGAAAAAAAGAGAGATCCTGAACAGGGATGGATTTCCTCTTTTGCCCGGTGTGCCGGAGGCAATAAGGAAATTCAGGGACGCAGGATATCTTCTTGCAGTGGCATCCTCTTCTCCTGTAGATGCTATTGAAGAAGTACTGGATGTTCTGGGGATCCATGAGTGTTTTACCTCCATCACAAGTGGAAACCAGGTAGAGCATCCCAAGCCTGCACCAGATACTTTTCTCTGCGCCATGAAGAAACTGGGATTTTCCCCAGAGGACTGTCTGGTAGTGGAAGATTCCACTAATGGAGGAAAGGCAGCCAAAGCTGCTGGAATGAAATGTGTCTGGTACCATAATCCGGACTCCGGAGATCAGTCCATTCCCCATGCAGAACTGGAAATTTCAGAATGGAATCCGGAGAATACGGACAGGATTCTGAACCTTCTGAAAAATACAAATAAGCTGTGTCATTTTTAAACCAATGCCGGTCGGACAGAGAAGAATGTCTGGTCGGCATTTCTTTTACGAAGGTATTTTGCACTGTAAAATTTTCCAGAGTGAAAGTTTTGCATATTTATCTATTGTAATTTTTTTCACATTCGTGTAAAATAGAATACAATTTAATCTAGTAAAGTACTGATATATAAAACAGAGATGGAGGAATACCAATGGCAGATCATGAAATGCTTAATCTGGATGAAATGGGCTGCCTGAAGGAAAGCATGGAACTTCTTCAGGATGAGCTCATGAATAATCATAGAATCGATCCGAATTTATATGTAGAATATGATGTAAAAAGAGGTCTCAGGGACTCTGCAGGTAAAGGTGTCCTGACAGGGCTGACAGAGATCTCTGATGTAACAGGATATAACCTGGTCAACGGACGCAAGATTCCGGCACATGGCAGACTTTATTATCAGGGTTACAATGTAAATGAACTGATAGAAGGTCTGAATGGAAGAAAATTTGGTTTTGAGGAGACGATTTATCTTCTCCTTTTTGGCAGACTTCCTTCAGAGAAAGATATGGAAATGTTCAAAGAGGTTATGGAGAATTTTGAGACACTGTCCGGACGTTTTGTCAGGGATGTTGTTATGAAGGCATCTAATGGAGATATCATGAATGCCATGCAGAGATGCATCCTGACTCTTTATACCTACGATGCAAAGCCTGAGGACACTTCACCGGAGAACGTTCTTCGCCAGTGTCTGGAAATGATCGCAAAATTACCGTTGCTCGCTGTATATTCCTATCATTCCTACAGACATTTCCGTAAAGATGACACACTGTTTATCCGCAATCCCGAGAAGGGACTTTCCCTTGCGGAGAATATTCTTCTGATGCTCCGTCCTGACGGAAATTATACAGAGCTGGAAGCAAAAGTACTGGATATTGCACTGATTCTTCATGCAGAGCATGGTGGTGGTAACAACTCTACCTTTACTACACATGTAGTTACTTCTTCCGGAACAGACACCTATTCTTCCGTAGCCGCATCCATTGGTTCGCTGAAGGGACCACGTCATGGTGGTGCCAATCTGAAAGTTCAGAACATGTTTGAAGACATCAAGGCCAATGTGAAAAACTGGTCCGACGAGAAAGAAGTGGAAAATTACCTCCGCAAGATTCTTAATAAGGAAGCATTTGACAGAAGCGGTCTGATCTATGGTATGGGTCATGCTGTTTATACACTTTCTGACCCTCGTGAAGTGATCCTTAAGAAATTTGCCAAAAAGCTGGCAGAAGAGAAGGGTATGATGAAAGAATTTGCACTTTATGAGCTTGTAGAACGTCTGGCCGGCAGACTGGTTATGGAACAGCGAAAACTTTTCAAAAATGTATGTGCAAACGTAGACTTTTACAGTGGTTTCGTTTATACTATGCTTGGAATTCCCCAAGAACTGTTCACACCTATTTTTGCTATTGCCCGTATTCCGGGATGGAGTGCACATCGTCTGGAAGAACTTCTTAATGCCAACAAGATCATCCGTCCTGCATATAAGTATGTAGGACATCATATGGATTTTGTTCCTTATGAAGACAGAAAGACAGAAGAAGGCTGTGAAGAGGTGCTGGAGGAACTGGAGAGTGCTCCGGAACCTGTAAGGGAAGAAAAAACATTAGAAGAAGAGCTGCAGAAAGAATCCTGATATCTGCACTCTGAGGAGAATAAAATGAAACAGATTATTTTAACAGGTGACCGTCCTACAGGCAGACTTCATGTAGGACATTATGTAGGTTCCCTTATGGAGAGAGTGAAGCTGCAGAATTCCGGCGATTACGATGAGATCTATATTATGATCGCAGATGCACAGGCTCTTACGGATAACGCCGAGCATCCGGAGAAGGTACGTCAGAATATCATTCAGGTAGCACTGGATTATCTTGCCTGCGGTATTGATCCTGAGAAGTCTACTATTTTTATCCAGTCTATGGTACCGGAGCTGACAGAGCTTACTTTCTATTATATGAATCTTGTAACGGTGGCTCGGGTACAGCGTAACCCTACCGTTAAGGCTGAGATCCAGATGAGAAACTTTGAGGCAAGTATCCCGGTAGGATTTTTCTGTTATCCGATCAGCCAGGCTGCTGACATTACTGCATTTCATGCAACTGCAGTTCCGGTAGGTGAGGATCAGCTTCCGATGCTGGAACAGTGTAAGGAAATTGTTCACAAGTTCAACTCGGTTTATGGCGAAACATTGACTGAACCGGAGATTATTCTGCC
>OLRT01000996.1_pt1 | contig 21028 bp, 9 predicted proteins | sample 1672021 | NCBI WGS metagenome assembly OLRT01 (sample SAMEA3136637, study PRJEB25190) | human gut metagenome | reverse complement strand
TCTGCCGTACCTCGCTCGCCGTATCGGCACTTAGAATTATGCGGTATTGCCTTAAATGATACCTATGTACCTTATTTACCGCCCATGAAAGCCGGCAGAGGTTTGTCCTCTTTGAGCCACTGGTGGTATTCGGCGGTGGCGGCAAATTCCACGTCACCGGCGGAGTTCAGCGCAGTCTCAACGGAGTCCTGAATAACGCCAATGATGAAGCCAACGCCGACAACCTGCATGGCAATATCATTGGAAATGCCAAACAGCGAGCAGGCCATGGGGATGAGCAGCAGCGAACCGCCCGCAACACCGGAAGCGCCGCATGCGCCCAAAGCCGACATGATGGACAGCAGGATGGCGGCAGGCACGGAGACCTGCATGCCCAGCGTGTTGGCGGCAGCCAGCGTCATGATGGTGATGGTAATGGCAGCGCCGTCCATATTGATGGTTGCGCCCAGCGGGATGGAGACGGAGTAAATATCCTTATCCAGGCCCAGCTTTTCGCACAGAGACATGTTGACCGGGATGTTGGCGGCGGAGCTGCGGGTGAAGAAAGCGGTCAGGCCGCTTTCACGCAGGCAGCGGAACACCAGTGGGTAGGGGTTGCGGTGCAGGTAGATAAAGATGATGAACGGGTTGATCACCAGCGCCATCAGCAACATGGTGCCCACCAGCAGCAGCAACAGGCGCCCGTACTGGGTAAAGATGGACAGGCCGTTGTCCGACACGTTGGTAAACACCAGGCCCATAATGCCAAACGGCGCCAGGTTGATGATCCACCGCACAATGGTAGAAATTGCATCCGCCGTGTTGGCCATAAAGTTCTTGGTGGTATCGCTGCCCAGCTTTTTCATGGCAAGGCCGAACAGGCAGGCCCACATCAGGATGCCGATATAGTTGCCGTTCATGATGGAAGCAACCGGGTTAGAAACAATGTTGGAAAGCAGGGTGTGCATCACATCACCCAGGCCCTGGGGCACCACATCCGCCGTGGCAGCTTCCGCCAGAACCAGCGTCTGCGGGAACAGCTTGCTGGTCACAACGCTGAGCGCAGCCGCCACAAAGGTGGTGAGCATGTACAGCCAGACCACCGTACCAAAGCGGCGGTCCAGCTTGGAGGAGCCCTGCGCCAGTGCACTGGCAACAATAACAAACACCAGCACCGGTGCAACACCTTTCAGCGCGCCGACAAACAGGTTGCCGAATTCTTCGATCCATGCAGCACCGGGGCAGATCAAAGCCAGCACCGAACCGACCACCAGGCCGATTGCAATGCGCAGGATCAGGCTGGTGGAGTTGTACTTGGCAGCCAGCGTTTTGGCTGCTTTTGTGAGTTGATTCATAACGATTCCTCTTCCCTATTTTAATTGGGTTTGGCAGATGTTCCGCACCTGCCCATTCCGCAGCCGCCCGCACAAACGGTTTCGCGGAATGTTTTCCATTATACCGCAATCGTTCAAGATTGCAAGAGGCGGACAGGTGTGCCCTGTGGAAAAACAATCTATTTTTATCGTTGATACGAAGTAAAAAATATTTAAAAAATGTTTTTGTGGGCAATATATCTGTGTTCCGTCCGTGGACATTTCGTTGTATGAAAGAGGGCAGCATACGAATACACTGCCCTTTTATCTTGCTTTATTGGGAACACGGTTTAGAGCCAGATTCAGGGCCACAGGGAAACGCAGGCATATGGAAATTCGCCTGACAGCTTGTGGTAAACCTTCATATGGCCTTTTTTCCTCACTGATACCGGAGCGGTAATCATCTCTCTGCTTTTGGCAGGGCAATAAACAACTTAAAAGCCAAGACAAAGAAAAAGAGCCTCAAGCCAAAGCTTGAAGCTCTTTGGTGCGGATGAAGGGATTTGAACCCACACTCTTTTAAGGGAACTAGAACCTGAATCTAGCGCGTCTGCCAGTTCCGCCACATCCGCTTATTTTGTTTGGCCGCCTCACCGGCGACGAATATTATTATAACCAAGTATTCCCCTTTTGTCAACACTTTTTGAAAGTTTTTTTATTATTTTATGCCTTTTTAGTTTCGTCAAAATACAGTTCGTTTCATCGTCATTTATTTCCCATATCTTACAAAGTTTTTCCTGTTTTTGTTTTCCGAACTCACCTTTTTCATCCGAAATTCCTCTTTCCAAAAGAAAAACACAAAATTTCCTTTGTGATTTTTTCAAAAAAGAGTAGCGATATTTTTCTTTTCTCCGTAAAAGGTTGACTTTTTATAAGGCTGCGGAACGGTCAATCCCGTTCCCTACAGCATTTTTTCAGCATGTAGCTAATGATACAGTGCCCTATCGTGCTTTTCATCCGCGGATGGATTTCAAAGTTTTATTTTAGGCAACACCGCACAATTCCCGCCTGACGGCTTAAGCACCGCTCCGACGGCTGCGGCACGGCATCTGCGTTGCCAAAATGCTCGATAAGACATCCAGTATTATCTGCGCTTTTGGCTTAGCATCTGCCGCACCTCGCTCGCCGTATCAGCACTTAGAATTATGCGGTATTGCCTTTACAACTTCACAAGTATCTCCCCCGCACCGGAATCCGATTGCCCTTCTCCCCTATCTCCCAACCGCGCGTACCGTTCAGCTTCATCCGCTCCCCCACCCCAAAACAAAAGGCATGTGCCCCCTTATCTCTATCATAAGGTGGGCACATGCCGTTACATTATCATGATTTTATCACGCCAAAGTCATCAGGCAATGCAGCCATCGGCAAAGCTGTTGCGCTTGGCTTTCTCTTTCTGCTGGTTGCGCTTGGCGATGATTTCTTTGCTCAGGCCAATACGGTTGGTCTTGAAGTGGAAGAACGGGCGTTCCGGTACGGTGAAAATCTCCACCGGACGCATGTAACGTTCCGGCAGGCAGGCATTGATCTTATCGCGCACATCGTCCAAGGTGTAGCCATCTTTGAGCTGGACGTACAGGTACGGCAGGAAGCAGCCCTCGTGCTCATCATCCGGCACGATAACAAAGAACTCGTCCTTGATGCCCTTGATGTCGGCATCGGCCACGATGTTCTCCAGCGGCTGCACCATCAGGTCGCCGCCGCCAAAGCGCGGGGATGCGCCGCGGGTCATCGTGTAGAGTACACCGTCCTCGGACATATAGCCGATATCGCCGGTGTGCAGCCAGGTCTTGCCGTCTGCGTGGACCTGCAGTGCCTTGGCGGTTGCTTCGGGGCGGTCATAGCCCAGCATCACGCCGGGGCCCGTCATGCAGATCTCACCGGGGGTATTGTAGGTCAGCTCTTCCTGGGTGCCGGGCTTGAAGATGCTGATGACGCTGTGGATCATCGGCACACCAACGTTGCCGTCACGCACCGGGAACGGAGCCATGGGCAGAGTGGCGTTGGAGCCGGCCTCGCTGCTGCCGTAGCCGGCAGTAAAGCGCAGGTTGCAGTTATGCTGCTTGAGGAACTCCTCAACATTGCGCAGCTGCTTGTTGTTGAATGCCTCGCAGCCGGCGCCGATGGCCAGCATGTGGGACATATCATAGTCAGCCGGAAGACGCTTGCTGCGGCGGATAACCTCCACAAACATGGGGATCAGGGGCCAGTTGTTGGGGCGGTAGCGCATCATTTCCAGGTCAACATCGTACACATCCACAAACGGATCCAGAATGAGCAGCATACCGCCGGCCAGGGGCAGCAGCATCATGGAAACCACAACAGCGATCAGAGCCGGGGGCAGGATGGTCAGCAGCCAGGTGGGGCGGAATTTATCCGAAGAGCCATAAAAGTTCATCTGGGCCAGCACGCCGATGATGCTGTGTGCAGAATGGATGACCTGCTTGGAAGGGCCGGTGGAACCGCTGGTGTAGGCGCGCAGCAGCGGGCGGTCAATGTTGACAGGAGCGGGCACAAAGCCGCGAAAACGCTGGCCCATGTTACAGAAATCAGCCCACATCATGGTATCAGAGCCACGGGCGGGAACATCCGGATACAGGGCATCCAGGGAATGCTGCAGGTAAACCGGCATAGCGGCGCGGTCGCCGCTTTCCAGAGCGGGAACGATAACATAGGTATTCACGTTGGTCTGCTCACGGTAGGCTTCGATTTCGGCCTTGGAGAAGAAGTCGTGAACAAAAATCACCTTGGCATTGGCTTTCTGAACAGCTTCAATGTTTTCTTCCAGGGTGTTGTCACGGCACAGCAGCGAAGCTCCGATGCGCTCGGCTGCCAGCAGCAGATAAATGAATTCCGGCACAGAACGCAGGAACACGGGGATCTGGTCCCCCTGCTTGATGCCAAGCACCTGCAGAGCGCGGGCGGTGGCGTCCACCTTACGGAACACGGTACCCCAGGTGATATCCACGCCATAGTAGTGCATGGCAATCACGTTAGGGTCTGCAGCGCGCACGGAGAGGTACTGCTCCACGGTGCAGGCCGGAACCTGGATACCGCGCAGAACTTCTGGATAGAACTTCATCCAGGGGCGGTCAATGCTGGGCTTGCCAGTCAACATCGCGTTTTCATTCATTGCAATTTCCTCCAAATGTCTTTCCCTTATAGTTGCAGGGAATTAAATTATCCAAATCACGCCAAACCTTTATGGCGCTTTCCCCTGCTGTGCACATCGTTGCACAGCGTCACCGAACCATAATGCTACAATTATCTTCGGTGCTGAATATAGTATACCATTCCTGTTTACGGAAAGCACGAGAATCCCATGGCACAAATTTCCAGAAATTGATTCCGCATGATTCACTTTTTTCACATGGATTTTCACGCTTTGGCATGGAGTTTTCTTGCAATTTCATTTTCCTCGGTGCAACAAAAGCCCCAGCTACCGCAGCAGCCAGGGCTTTATGTTTATGCGTATGTATGTTGTATTTTTAGATTTTGTTCATCCAGCTCTCTTGCAGTTCTTCCATTTCATCACTTTTGGCGCGGGTAATCAGATGGATTCCCTGCAGGACATGATGGATGTGCTCCGCAATGGCGTTGCGTTCTTTTGTCACGTTCTGGTCATCCAAATTCCAGACCTGATCAAAATATTCACTCAGGCGGTCTTCCATCACACTGTTGTTGACCATTGCAATCCGGTTGATGGGGCAGTTGTTATCCAGCCGAAGATACGATGCAGCGCCAGAAAGAAACATATTGGGGTCCGCCACATACTGGAAATCGTTCACAATGCGGCCGCTGATCAAGCGGATTTCAAGTTTTTCACGCTGCTTGCAAAGCTGCAGCACATAGCTGATGCACCGGCTGCGCTGATCCGGGGTAAGGCTGACCTTGTAACTGAAAAAGTCCAGCTCGCCGGAAACCGCCATGGAGGAAAATGCAGCTTCATAAATCAGGATGCGGATGTTTGTTTCCTCCACCACACCTTTGGCAAGGTTGTGTACGCTACGCAGCTCCGCAGGGGTAGCACCCAAAAAATCTTTCAGCTCGGCCTCGTGGGCGGTCAGGATCTCTTCAAACAAGTCATCCGGCAGCAGAAGCTCATTCAGGTGGCCGAACATCCACCGCAGATTGGAGGCCAGCAGCGTGTGCATATAGTCGTACTGGCTGATCAGCTGGCGCATGCTGGTATCGCGGAAAAGCTGGTCATCCCGCACGCAGAGCTTGGAGAAGTTATCATACAGGCTTTCGCAGTTCTGCGGGTCCTCGGTGGCGGTAACGGCAGCGCAGCGGCTGTGGCTGACCAACAGGCCGGTAATGGCAAAATCGCCCTTGACCACAAACACCGCGCGCCCGGCAGCCGCGGTGCTGCCAAACAGCTTGAAATGAATATGGCTGAAGTTGGTCAACACGTTGATAATGAGCGCGGCATCATAGATGGGGTCCCATTTTTCGCGGCTGATATCGATCATCAGCTTGAAATAGACGTTATCATAGCTGCGCTGGTCCACCAGCTGGCCGTTTTGCAGGTTGGCAACTTTCAGGCGGTATTCGCGCGCCATTTCCATCAGGTCCATCACAGCCACAATGTCCAGCTGGCTGACGCGGCGCAGCACGGGGTGCGCCATTTTGGTCAGGTATTGCAGCATGTTCAGCTCGGCCCAAAAGTCCGTATAGGGGCCAATGCGCGCCTCGCCGCTGTCCAGCTCCTCTTGCAAATAATCATATTCAGCAATCAGGTTATCATAAATGGCGGCTTTCAGGTCACTGGGGATGCTAACGCTGTATTCCCGCAGCAGCAGGTCACGGCCATCATCGGTGGCTTCATCCACCACGCAGGCACTGATGCCCTCCATCACGCGCTTTTCAGTCTTTTTGGCAGGCAGCATGCGGCCGCTGACCCATTTGCTGATATAGGAAACATCGTATTGCAGACGCTTGGCCAGGGTATAGTTCTTGACCTCCGCAACTTCCAGCAAATGCTCCAGCAGAATGCTGAATCTATTTTTATCTTCCATTACACCAAATCCTCTTCACCCATTTAGTTTGCACTTTTCTTTTATTCTATTATACAAGTTCCATATTTCGATTGCAAATTCAAATGATAACAGGTAAGGGAAAAATGAAGAAAATGTATTAAAATCTTTCACAATTCGCGGCCGCATTCTTTGGCATTCATGCCAGTTTGTTGTTTTTTTGTTGTTTGAACTGACAAAGTTTGTTTGTTCTGCTTGTGATATCCTCCAAAAATTATACTTCGCGCGCCATATTTGCCAAATTTAGCCGCAGCTTTTTAGTAGGTTTTGCCCTTGCACCGGCCTGATGTGTTCGCCATGTTTTTGTGTGTTGCCTTTATTATGCGGGTAAGGTAAATTGCGATTTTTTAATCGTGTACTATTTCTAGCTTTCGGCAGGGTGGGGTCCCCCGCCCTACTGATTGTTTAAGGGTGTGCTGCCCATTATAATTTGTTCTGTAGGGAACGGTCTTGACCGTTCCGAGGCCTTGTCCGATTGGTCGTGATGGGATTTGTGGCAGGGCAAGGTGCCTGCGGGCGCAGTGACTGTTCCAAGGCGTTGGATTCGATTGCTTTAGGTTTGCGGCAAGGAACCACCCCTCAGGCCGCTTCGCGTCCAGCTCCCCTCCAGGGGAGCCACCACAATCATGGGGTTCCCCGCCCTACTGGCCTGGCAAATATTCCACCGAACCTATGCCCACAAATACAAAAATGCCGCAGCAGACTGTTACATCTGCTGCGGCATTTTTATTTAGAGGTTAATGGGCTGGTTACAGCTCATTGTTCGGCTGTGGGATTACTGCAGAACGCCGGTGTTCTTATCGAAATGATAAGTGCGGCCGTCGATGACTGCATCGCCCTTAGCCATGGTGCCATAAATCGGGTCGAAATAGTAACGCTTGTCAGCGCTCCAGCCCTTGATCATGTGGCCCTGTGCATCGTAACGGACCCACTTGCCGGTACCATCGGGCCTATCAGCCCACTGGCCAGCTTCGGATTCCTGATAGACATCCTTGCTGGTGGCTTTCTTGCCCTGATCAACAGAGTCCAGCCAGTACCAAGCATCGGAAGCCGGGTCATAGATTTCCTTGCCGCGGCCTTCCAGACCCTGGCGAACGCCATTTTCGTACCAGTAATCGGCGCCATTGATGGTTACCCACTGTTTATCAAGGCCAATGCCGGTGTTCTGATCGAACGCGCACGGTACGCCGTCAATTTCGGTAACACCCTTGGCCATGGTGCCATAGGTCGGGTCAAAGTAGTAAGTGCCCTTCTCGGTCGTCTGCCAGCCCTTGACCATGTGGCCGTTCTCATCGTAACGGACCCACTTGCCGGTGCCATCGGGCCTATCAGCCCACTGGCCGGCGGCGGATTCCTGGTAAACGTCCTTGTTGACGGTCATTGCGCCGCCCTGGACAGCATCCAGCCAGTACCAGGCGTCGGAATCGGGATCATAGATCTCTTTGCCACGGCCCTCAGTACCCTGCTTCACGCCCTTTTCGTACCAGTACTTCTTGCCGTTTTCTTCAACCCAGCCGTTCTTCTCGCCGTACTTGGCGGTGTAGTCCTTGCCGTTGAAGTTGACAGCAGCGGTGGTAACGCCGCTGGTCTGCTTTACAGTTGCATCCACGAACTGTGCGCTTGCGCAGTTCTTATCGGTGCAGGTAAAGACAGCCATTGCGGTAATGGTGGTCTTTTCAGCGGCGCCGTGAGCGGTGCGCGTTTCGGGTTCAGTAGACGGTGCCTCAGTCGGCTCCGGCACAGCAGTCGGCTCCGGCACAGCAGTCGGTTCCGGCACAGCAGTCGGCTCCGGCACAGCAGTCGGCTCTGCCGGCTTTGCGGTCGGAGTTGCGGTCGGAGTTGCAGTCGGAGTTGCAGTCGGAGTTGCGGTCGGAGTTGCAGTCGGAGTTGCAGTCGGAGTTGCAGTCGGAGTTGCAGTCGGAGTTGCAGTCAGTGCTTCAAACACAGCGCTAACGGTAACATCAGCGGCAGGCATCTTGAAGGTAGCCTTGCCATCGGTCAGGGCCAGCTTTTGGGTCTTGGTTTCGTCGCCGCTCTTATAGCTGTAGGTCAGGCTGTCAGCCTTGAGCTGGTAGTTATCAGCTGCCTTAACGGTAACGGTAACGTCGGTGCCCTCAACAGCTGCGGTCGGGTCTACGGTAACAGTGCCGTTCTCAGCAGGAGCTGCGGTAACCTTGTATTCCTTAACAAACTCTGCGCTGACGTTGACAGGGTAAGCAGGCATTGCAAAGGTGTAGGTGTTGGCTTTTTCGGTATCAGCCTTCACTTCAACGGGCTTCTCGGTGTTGTCAGCGTCTTTGTAGGTAACCTTCACGCTGCCAGCCTTCAGGGCATAGCCGGTCGCGGGCTTAGCAGTCAGGGTTACGGTTTCCTTCTCAGCTGCTTCTTTAGCGGAAGCAGTGATCTCACCATTGGTCAGGGGAGCAACATTGACCGCATAGGTCTTGGCGTTTTTGGTAACGCTGATGGTCACATCGCCGTCCGGCATGGTGAAGGTGTAAACCGTCTTAGCCTTTTCGGTGGTAGCCTGGGCTGCGGCTTCGTCCTGCGCTGCTTCCTGAACTTCAGTCAGAGCAACATCGGTATCGCCGTTCTTTGCGGTAACGGTAACGATATCGGTGCCTTCCTTTTCTACGGTCAGGGTAACGGTATCGTCCTTGATGTAGGTCTTGTTGGTGGTGCCCAGGGTCAGGGTAACGCCTTCAACTGCATCGGGCAGGGTAACGGTATGAGGGGTGCTTTCGGTTGCGGTATGGCAATCAGAGCACAGGTACACATTGTTGCCAACGGACTTGGTTTCCAGCTCGTCCAGAGCCCAGGTATGGCCCTTGGGCAGTGCGCCGTCAGCGTACACCTTTTCACCCTTGGTCAGGCCGTACCTGGTGGTGCGGGCCTGGGTGTAAGCGGGGGTATCGCACCATGCTTCAACGGAAACATCGGTGGTTGCGCCGCTCTTCAGGTCGCTGACCATGTCAGACATCGGCATGGTTTCAACCAGGTTAGCGCACCACATGAACTCTTCGTTCTTGTTCTTCTCGTCAGAGCTGCCCATGTTCTGGTTGTAACTCGGGTTGTAGTTCCAGGACTCGGTCTTGTAGCTCTTACGGTTTGCATAAGAAGTGCCGGAGGCATCGGTCTTGACTTCTGCCTTGCCGTCCACCAGTTCCTTATAGGTGTTGGACAGGTTGGTGCCGACAGAAACGACCAGCTGATCTTTGGTGGTATTGATGCCGGTGATCACAGTCTGGCCCTGCTGGGTGGTGGTAGCAAAGCTGTAGCTGTCACGCAGGGTCAGGCCAGCCAGAGGATGGTTCATGAAGGTGTCCAGATACTGCACACTGCTGGTATCCTGGGCGCTATCCATGATAACCATGCTCATGCCGGGAAAGTGGGTATCGGGAACCATGTTGCCGTCCTTATCCTTGGTCAGCTTAATGCCGCCATAGACGGTGTTGTATTCCTTCACTTCTTCCACTGTGCCGGTGGTCGGGTCCATACGGTAGATGGCGTTGTTGACGTTGAAGTACAGCTTGCCATCATACAGTGCGGTAGAGTGTACCAGTGCGGGGTAGATCCGCTTTGCAGCAGCGTCTGCCAGGCACTCGGTGTTCAGGTTGTTTTCAACCTTGGTATGCTTATCTTTTGCACTGGTATCGATCTTATAGATGGTGCCAGCTTCGGCCAGGACCTTGGCATTGCTGTCGTCATCATTGAAGTTGCTGCTGGTTTCCTTCAGATCGTTGTAGTACATCAGGATGATATCAAACGGGTCATCCGTCTTGGTAAAGCTGCTCATGCTGAAGCCGCCGGGTCTGCTGCTGGAATCCTCTTTGCGGATATAGTAGTTCGCATTACGCGGACGTGCTTCCAGAGTATCGGGGCCCTGGTTCTGCATCTTCTTCATGAACTGCTGCATCTGGGAGTTGTTACCAGAGCTGCCGGAACCAGAGTTGCCGTTGTTGCCGTTCTCGGACTGCTGGCGGCGCATGTTGTTATACAGGTTCTGGTTGGTCGTGGTATCAACGTAATAGAAGTAATTATTGTCGAAGTAGATGGGGCTGCAGATAGAGGTGAACCAGGTATCCTCGTAGCAGGTATCGGTGTAACGGGTCTCGTTCTTGTTCTCCGCCTTGGTGTAAGAGTAATGCGGCTTGCCGTTGTTCAGCACAACATTGCCGTCTTTATCCACATCGGGATTCTTGTTCTTGGTGTAGGTGTAGCCATCGTACAGCGAGTCAATGTAATCATAGTACTTGCTGTAACGGCCTTCCAGACCGGAGGGAGAAACCAGGAAGTTGACATGGCGCATGTCGCCTGCGTTCTCAACGCGGGTCTGGGCCATGCACTCGGTGTTCACATCGTCATAGCAGACGTCAACATAGTACCAGTTCTTGTTGGCTTCGCCGGTGGTCATCGTAGCAGAGTTGCTGTCGCCCTGCAGCTTGTTGACCTTGACTGCGTTAAAGTAGTGGACGTTGTTGAACATGCCGCCGCCGAACGCATTACCGGCAACACTGGTATCAGAAGTATCGCAGTAATACAGGATCTGGGCAAAGTCAACAACAGCGTTATCGCCTACTTCATCGGGGGTCTTCCAGCTGCCGTCATCATTTTTATAGATGCTCTTGTTGTCAGGCAAATTCTGGACCATGTAGTTAAATGCAGCTGCATAGCCCAGGCAGATGCAGCCATACTCAACGCCCTTAGCGCCGATCTCGCCGCCCAGCAGGGCACCGAAAGCAGTCGTCTGGATGGGGTCGTTGTTGCCGCCGCCGGTGATATCGCCCATGGAGCCCATATCGAATTCTGCAACCTGGGAGATCCAGTCGTGCAGGATCAGCAGCTTGGTGACATAGTCAGCGTCACCCAGCTTGGCAACCTGTGCCAAGCCTGCATCACGGATGGCTTTCAGAGCTTCGCCATAGTTCATGACGTAAGACATGAACGCCTGCGGCAGCATGTTCAGCATGAATGCCATGGTGGTCGGCGGGACATCATCGTTCGGATCAATGCTGCACAATATCTTGATTGCGCCCATGGTGCCGGTGATGCTGCCATCCTCGCCCTGCTTCTGAACGCCCTTGGAGGTCCAGAACGGGGCAACCACGCCGAAGTACTCTGCTTCGTCCTGGTTGAACTGCGACAGCTGGAAGTAGTAGTAGTTCATCTGCGCAGTCGAGACATCGTAAGTATTGGTGACCTGGTTGCCCTGGTCGTCCACATACACGGCAGTCTTCTGGCTGTCGTACAGCAGCAGGCTGTTCTTGCCCTTGTTGTCGCCGCTCTGATAGGTGAAGTTCACCTTGCTTGCGTCAACCGGGTTGTTCTGCATATCGTACCAGTTGCCGCCGTCCATTGCGGACACCAGGGTAACGCCGGTGCCGCCGGAGGTGGTATCCAGGGTCGGGGTGCCGCCCACGTTGATGTAGACGGAATTGTTATTCTGGTCTACCACAACGCTGACCGGCATGGTCATTACCGGCTGGGTTTTGATTTCTTCGCCGCAGACAGCGCACTTGAAGGTGACGCTGGTGCATTCCCAGTCAATGGTAACGGGAGCGCCGGCAGAAATTTTGCCGGTTTCGCTGTCATAGAACAGCTGGGCATTATCTTTGGAAAATTCGCCCTGCTGCGTTTTTTTCATTTCCCAGTTGAAGGAAACAACAAAGTTGCCATCTGCATCCTTGGGCACGGCATGGTTCTGGCAGGGCAGGGCGGCAATGTCGTCGGTGCGGGTGGTGGGTTCCTTGTATTCCTTCTTAAGCGGGCTCTTGTCAGCGGGCACGCTGGCAGAGTAAACGGTCTTGCCGGCAACGCCGGGCTTTGCCTCGGTGGTATCCTTGGTTACGGTACCTTCTACCTTCTGGTAGGCATCGTCCTTTTCACAGGTATACACAGCGGTATAAGCCCAGCCGTCATCGGTCTTGGTCCAGTAACCATCGGGGGTTTCCTTCCAGGTATGGGTGTGGCCATCCTCCGGGTTGGTGTCATTCCAGTACCATTTCGGCTCGCCATAGGTATGGCCGTCTGCAGCGGCGCTGGCCGCAAAGGTATCGGAGTTTTCAGCAACGTAAGCCTGTGCGTAGCTGTCAGCCTGCTGCGCAATCACTTCATCATCGCTGTTGGTCATGGACTCCATCGCAGAGGTCATGCCGGAGCTGCCGGTAAAGGTAACGGCGGTCACAACGCCTGCGGCGTTCGTCTCATAGCCCAGGTCGGTAACGGCGCTGGACAGATGATACGTTTTGATGGTGGCAGCCATCACCGATGCCATCTCGTCCTTGTTCAGGCCATAGGCTTCGGTGTTGATCTTGCCGGCTGCGGCGTTGGCGTACATGGCATCGGCCAGTGCATTTTCCAACGCTGCAAGGCTCATGCCCGCCTTGCTCTGTGCAGTCGCTTCCAGCTTGGCATCGTCCTGCTCCAGTTCATGCACTTCGCCCTGGGCAGCCAGCGTTTGGGCTGTCTGCTTGATCAGGTCTGCGGTGCTAGTGAACTTGGGCAGGGACTGCACAGCGCTGGCCGCGCTTGCTGCGCTAGCTGCAACAGACTGCGCTACCGAAGAATCAATCTTGGTAGTTTCGGCTGCTGCGGGAAGCGCCACGCTCTGGGCAACCATGGCTGCTGCCAGCACGGATGCACCAAAACGCTGAAGGTTTTTCTTCATAGTTTTATCCTCCCTTAAGTGTTACTACTTTCCCCTTTTGTGTGAAAAGTGGTACGGCAGATGTGCGGCACTTTGCAGGTGTAGATTGCAAAACGCCTGGTTGTGCTCCCCTCGGTCTGGCGATCCCTTGCCGGGCTGCGGCCTGCTTTTGGGGCTTTTGGCCCCGGCACAGCGGCTGACAAAACGTTGTACCGGCTGCATGCCTTGATCCTGCAAATGATAACCTTTCCGACACATCTAGGTATATACATTATATCACAGTTGCCAGAATTTGCATAGTTCATTAGAGCGGTTTCTAGGTAAATTTTTGTCCTTGAATCAACTGAAACCTGTTTTTCGCACATTATTTGCGCTGCGGTGCGGTGACCCTTTGGCGGTACTTATTAACATTTTTGAATGGTTTATTCCTGTTTTTATCAAATGATTAAACATTTACCCCGATAATGTTCTTTGCAATCTCTTAATACAATCATCCGGTATTGTGATCGCGCATTTTTTGCCATTTCGGTTTGGCTTGTTGCTGAGAGATTTGGCAGAGATTGGAGGAAACTTGAAGGGAAAATTGGAGGTTGAGAATTGCCCATTATAAATTGTACCGTAGAGAGCGTTCCTGACTGCTCCGAAAACTTAGGGATAGATCAACCCTTGCCCCTTAACCGCGACCGGAAATACACCTTCCCAAGGTAGGGCGGTGTGAGTGCCCCCTCCTGCTCCACTTTTTCAAAGTTCCGAATGGTGTCCTCTCCCCTATCTACAATTCCTGATGTTTTCATGATGCGTTCCTTGGTCTTCCACACCCGGCCTTTGCCCCCTCCCCGTCCCATAAGTCGTACACAACAAAAAGGCCCCTGCCTTAACAGCAGGAGCCTTGAAAGCTATATCACAAGCCGAAAATTACTTCTCGATCTTGGAAACAACGCCGGAACCAACAGTGTGGCCGCCTTCGCGGATAGCGAAACGCATGCCTTCTTCCATGGCAACCGGGGTGATCAGCTCAACGTGCATATCAACGTTGTCGCCGGGCATGCACATCTCAGTGCCTTCGGGCAGGGTGATGATGCCGGTAACGTCGGTGGTACGGAAGTAGAACTGAGGACGATAGTTGTTGAAGAACGGGGTATGACGGCCGCCTTCTTCCTTCTTCAGGACGTAAACATGGCCATCGAAAGTGGTGTGGGGATGAACAGAGCCGGGAACAGCCAGAACCTGGCCACGCTCGATCTGGTCACGGTCAATACCACGCAGCAGAGCGCCGATGTTGTCGCCAGCCTGAGCGAACTCGAGGCTCTTGCGGAACATTTCCAGACCAGTGATGGTGGTGGTCAGCTTTTCTTCCTTCAGACCAACGATTTCCATCTGATCGCCGACATGAGCAGTACCACGCTCAACACGACCGGTAGCAACGGTGCCACGGCCGGAGATGGTCATAACGTCCTCAACGGGCATCAGGAACGGCTTATCAGCAGCACGGTCCGGGGTCGGGATGTAGCTGTCAACAGCGTCCATCAGCTCCCAAATGCACTTGTATTCCGGAGCATCGGGATCCTTGGAAGTGCTCTCCAGAGCCTTCAGAGCGGAACCACGGATGATCGGGGTGTTGTCGCCATCGAAATCCTGGCTGTCCAGCAGTTCGCGAACTTCCATTTCGACCAGGTCGAGCAGCTCTTCGTCGTCAACCATATCGCACTTGTTCAGGAACACAACGATCTTGGGCACGCCAACCTGACGAGCCAGCAGGATGTGCTCACGGGTCTGCGGCATCGGGCCATCGGTTGCAGCAACAACCAGGATAGCGCCGTCCATCTGAGCAGCACCGGTGATCATGTTCTTGATGTAGTCAGCATGGCCCGGGCAGTCAACGTGGGCATAGTGACGCTTCGCGGTGTGGTACTCAACGTGAGCGGTGTTGATCGTGATACCACGAGCCTTCTCTTCAGGAGCCTTATCGATGCTGGAGTAATCCATGAAATCGGCGTCGCCCTTCAGAGCCAGAACCTTGGTGATAGCGGCAGTCAGAGTGGTCTTGCCGTGGTCAACGTGACCGATGGTACCGATGTTGACATGCTCCAAAGAGCGGTCAAATTTTTCCTTTTCAGCCATTGGAAGTATCCTCCTTTAATTCAAACAGATAAAATAGCCTGTTGTAAGGCTATCATACTAGATTTTTCAAGAAAAATCAAGTATTTTGCGCGAATTTGTGCAGAATCAGCCCTTATTGCGCTCGGTCATGATCTTATCTGCAACACTCTTGGGAACCTGCTGGTAATCAGCCGGCTCCATGGAGTACTGGCCACGGCCCTGGGTCTTGGAACGCAGGTCAGTGGCGTAACCGAACATCTCGGACAGAGGAACCATAGCGGTGACACGGGCAGTGCCATCGGTGGATTCCTGGTTCTGGATCGCGCCGCGGCGGCTGTTCAAGTCGCCAATGACGTTGCCCATATACTCGTCAGGAACAACAACGTCAACCTTCATGATGGGCTCCATAATGACGGGATCAGCCTTCTTCATAGCATCCTTGAATGCCATGGAGCCGGCGATGGAGAACGCCATTTCAGAGGAGTCAACTTCATGATAGGAGCCGTCCCACAGAGTGACCTTGACATCCACGACGGGATAGCCAGCCAGAATGCCGGACTTCATCGCGCCCTGGATACCGTTGTCAACAGCGGGGATGTATTCCTTCGGGATAGCGCCGCCAACAATACCGTTGACAAACTCATAACCCTTACCCGGGTTGGGCTCAATCTTGATCTTAACGTGACCATACTGGCCCTTACCACCGGACTGACGTGCGTACTTGGTTTCCTGGTTAGCCTCCTTGCGGATGGTTTCACGGTAGGCAACCTGAGGTGCGCCAACGTTAGCTTCGACCTTAAACTCGCGGAGCAGACGGTCCACGATGATTTCCAGGTGGAGCTCGCCCATGCCGGCGATGATGGTCTGACCGGTTTCTTCATCGGTCCAGGTACGGAAAGTCGGGTCCTCTTCAGCCAGCTTAGACAGGGCAATACCCATCTTCTCGCTGCCAGCCTTGGTCTTGGGCTCGATGGCAACGCGGATAACCGGCTCGGGGAAGTTCATGGACTCGAGGATGATGGGATGCTTCTCATCGCACAGGGTATCACCAGTGGTGGTGTTCTTCAGACCAACAGCAGCGGCGATATCGCCAGCGTAGCAGATGTCGATATCCTTACGGTTGTTTGCATGCATCTGCAGGATACGGCCGATACGCTCGTCCTGATCCTTAACAGAGTTGTAAACAGTGGTGCCAGCCTCAACGGTACCAGAGTACACGCGGAAGAAGCACAGCTTACCGACATACGGGTCAGTCATAATCTTGAATGCCAGTGCAGAGAACGGCTGATCATCGGAAGAAGTGCGATCTTCTTCCTCGCCAGTCTCCGGGTTGGTGCCCTTGATGGCCGCAACGTCGGTCGGAGCAGGCATATAATCAACGATTGCATCCAACAGTTTCTGAACGCCACGGTTCTTGTAAGAAGAGCCGCAGACAACAGGAACGATCTCGTTGGAAATAGTAGCCTTACGCAGAGCAGCCTTGATTTCTCCCTTGGTCAGCTCTTCGCCGTCCAGGTACTTCATCATCAGCTCTTCGTCGGTCTCAGCAACAGCTTCGATCAGCTTGTCATGATATTCCTGAGCCTGTTCTTTCAGGTCTTCAGGAATTTCCTCAACGCGCACATCATTGCCCATATCATCATAGTAGATATCGGCTTTCATGTCGATCAGATCGATGATGCCGCGGAAAGTGTCTTCCTGGCCGACAGGCAGCTGGATAGGCACACCGTTGGCATGCAGACGATCATGCATCATCTGTACGCAGCGGAAGAAGTCAGCACCCATGGTATCCATCTTGTTGACGTAAACCATGCGGGGAACCTTGTACTCGTCAGCCTGGCGCCAAACGGTTTCAGACTGAGGCTCAACGCCACCCTTTGCGGCCAGAACGGTAACAGAACCGTCCAGAACACGCAGAGAACGCTGAACTTCAACAGTAAAGTCAACGTGGCCCGGGGTGTCGATGATGTTGATACGATGACGGTTCTTTTTGAACAGAGCCGGATCGTGCTGGGTCTCGGTGTGGCTCCAGTAGCAGGTGGTTGCAGCGGAAGTGATGGTAATACCACGTTCCTGTTCCTGCTCCATCCAGTCCATCGTAGCAGCGCCGTCATGAACTTCGCCGATCTTATGGTTAATACCGGTGTAGTACAGAATGCGCTCGGTGGTGGTGGTCTTGCCTGCGTCGATGTGGGCCATGATACCGATATTTCGGGTCATTTGCAGGGATACGTCTCTCGGCGTTGCCATGGCTTAAACCTCCTCAGTAAGCAGATCAATAACGGTAATGCGCGAAAGCCTTGTTGGCTTCTGCCATCTTGTGGGTATCTTCGCGCTTCTTGACAGCGCCGCCAACGTTGTTGGTAGCGTCGATGATCTCGGCGGCCAGGCGAGCGGACATGGTCTTTTCGCCACGGCTGCGGCTGTACAGAGTCAGCCAGCGCAGGCCGAGGGTCTCGCGGCGGGCGGGGCTGACCTCCAGGGGAACCTGGTAGGTGGAGCCGCCGACACGGCGGGCCTTAACTTCGAGGCTGGGCATGATGTTTTCCATGGCCTTCTCGAACATTTCGAGAGGATCGTTGCCGGTCTTCTCTTTGACAGTCTCAAAAGCTTCGTAAACGATCTTCTGAGCGACGCCCTTCTTGCCATCCAGCATGATGCTGTTGACCAGACGGGTGACGAGCTTGGAATTGTAAATAGGATCAGCCAGAACTTCGCGCTTTGCGATTTTACCTCTTCTGGGCATCTTTCTTCCCTCCTTCACATTAATGATATCATCGGTACTCGAAAGTTAAAGAAAACTCCCGTTATGCCACAAAAGGGTCAGCTGACCATTTTATGGCGAAAAGATGTTTCCTTACTTCTTGGCACCGGCCTTGGGACGCTTTGCGCCGTATTTGCTGCGAGCCTGGTTACGGTTTGCAACACCCTGAGTATCCAGAGTACCACGGATGATGTGGTAACGGACACCGGGCAGGTCCTTAACACGACCGCCACGGATCAGGACAACGCTGTGCTCCTGCAGGTTATGGCCGATACCAGGAATGTAGGAGGTGACCTCGATACCATTCGTCAGGCGGACACGGGCAACTTTACGCAGAGCAGAGTTGGGCTTTTTGGGGGTCATGGTACGAACAGCGGTGCAAACACCACGCTTCTGGGGGCTGTTCATGGTGGTGTACTGCTTCTTCTGGGAGTTGTAGCTCTTCTGAAGGGCAGGAGCAGTGCTCTTGGTTACCAGGACCTCACGGCCTTTGCGTACGAGCTGGTTAAAAGTAGGCATTTCTTTTCTCCTTTCTTGATTATTCCGCGCAGTTTTTTGCGGGGGTTGTGCTTCCATTTTGGCCGCACTTGACCCCTTAACTCACGCATTTATTATAATAGCGGATAAACCACGCTCTGTCAAGAGTATTCACAAAAAATATTTCAAATAATCGTGCAAGATGCTGATTTTCTGCACTGGGGGTTCTAAGGCAATACCGCACAATTCCCGCCTAACGGCTCAAGCACCGCTCCGGCGGCTGCGGCACGGCATCTGCGTTGCCAAAATGCTCGATAAGACATCCAGTATTATCTGCGCTTTTGGCTTAGCATCTGCCGCACCTCGCTCGCCGTATCGGCACTTAGAATTATGCGGTATTGCCCTAATTTTGCGCTTAAGGTGTATCTGAAAACAAAGAAGATGACGGATATTTCGCAAACGCAAGCAGAATTTAAGGCAAAGAGCCGTAGGAATCCTTTGCGGATTCCAAGGCTTTTTAACGCAAAATCCTGCTGTGTTTGCAGAAACAGACTAAATTTTCGAATTTTTCAGATACCCCCTAGGACTTTCCCCTGCTTATTTTGCAGCTTCCAGCTGTGCCACGCAGGCTTCGGCTTCGTCCAGAATGCGGCCGAACTTATCCAGGGCAGCATCCACCGGGGCGGGGGTGGTCAGGTCCACACCGGCATGGCGCAGCTCATCCAGCGGGTAAGCGCTGCCGCCCATGTGCAGGAACTCCAGGTACTTCTTAACAGCCGGTTCGCCGTTCTTCAGGATGCCCTCGGACAATGCCACGGCAGTGGAATAGCCGGTTGCATACTTATAAACATAGAACGGGCGGTAGAAGTGCGGGATGCGTGCCCACTCGTACTGTACTTCGTCATCCACAACCAGCTCCGGTCCAAAGTAGTCCACAATGAGCTTCTTGTACAGATTGTTCAGGGCGGCGGGGTTCAGGGCTTCGCCGCGCTCGGCCATGGCGTGGGCATCGCGCTCAAACTCGGCAAACATCGTCTGGCGGTAGACGGTTCCCTTGAAATTTTCGAGGTACTGATTCAGCAGGGCCAGGCGGGTTGCGGGATCCTGGTTCTTTTCTGCCAGCAGGTGCTCAATGAGCAGGTTCTCGTTGACGGTGGAAGCGACCTCTGCGACAAACAGGGTATAGTCGGCATACTGGGCAGGCTGGGTATGGCGGCTGAACCAGCTGTGCATGCTGTGGCCCATCTCATGCGCAATGGTGGAAACGCTGTCCAGCGTACCGGTAAAGTTGCACATGATATAGGGGTTGGAATCATAGCTGCCGCCGGAGTAAGCGCCGCCGCTCTTGCCCTTGTTGGGGAACACATCGATCCAGCGCTCGGCAAAGCCCTTGCGAACGATGGTGCCGTACTCTTCGCCCAGCGGTGCAACGGCATCCAGAACCATCTGCTTGGCCTGGTCATAGGTGTAATGGGCGCTGACGCCCTTGGTCAGCGGGGCGTACACATCATAGTAGTGCAGCTCGTCCACACCCAGGATACGCTTGCGCAGAGCAACATAGCGATACATATCCGGCAGGTGCTTGCGCACAGTAGCCACCAGGTTATCATAGACCTGGCCGGGCACGTTCTCCCCTGCCATGGACATGGCGCGGGAAGATTCATAATGACGGACGGAGGCTTCGGCGGTAGCGGTCTTGACAGCGCCGGAGTAAGAGGCAGCCAGCGTGTTGATGTGCTGGCGGAAGCTCTTGTAGTAGCTTTCAAAGGCATTCTTGCGCAGCACGCGGTCATTGGAGGTTTGCAGCAGGATGTAGTTGGAAGCGGTCAGCTCCACATCGTTGCCCTCGCCATCCTTGACGGAATCGAACACCATGTCGGCGTCTTCCAGGTTATCGGCAACATTTTTCGGGGTGCCGAATGCCTCACCGAAAGCAGCCAGCAGCTTTTCTTCCGGGGCGGTCAGGGTGTGAGGCTTTGCACGCAGCAGGTCTTCCAGAGCAAAACGATAGGGGGCAACCTGCTCGTCAGCCATGATGGCATCCAGGGTTTCCTGCGGCAGTGCCAGGATTTCCGGCTGAGCATAGGCGATGGTACCGACAGCCTTTACATATTTGGCGGTAGCGCGGGCATCCATGCTCTGGGCGTCATCAGCACGGGTATCCTCGCTCAGACGCAGGCTGGTGTAGACAGCCAGGTTTTCCAGTTCACGGAACACGCCGATTTCTGCATCATAAAATTCACGAATGCTGGCAGCGTTGTTCAGCTTGCCCTCCCAGGCAGCCAAAGCTTCAATTTTGGGGTCAATGGCGGCAAAAGCCTTTTCCCATTCCGCATCGCTGGCGTACATTTTGGTCAGGTCCCACTGGTACTGCGGGTCCATCTCTTTGCGTTCTTTCAATGCTTCCGACATGGCGGATTCTCCTTTTCTGTATGGTGTCATTCCGGGCCAGACGCGGGATAGCCTTCCCCGTCCCCTGTGCAGGCACCATCCATCCTGCACAGACAAACCCAGTATAAAAGTATTATACACCAAATGTTAGAAAAAACAAATCCGTTTTTATTTAAGGCAATACCGCATAATTCTGAGTGCCGATACGGTGAGCGAGGTGCGGCAGCTGCTAAGCCAAAAGCGCAGATAATACTGGATGCTGCAA
>OLRT01000979.1_pt1 | contig 21259 bp, 13 predicted proteins | sample 1672021 | NCBI WGS metagenome assembly OLRT01 (sample SAMEA3136637, study PRJEB25190) | human gut metagenome | reverse complement strand
CTGCACGCCCTGCGTGGAGTTCGTGGTCTTCGTCTTCAGCAGCGATGTGTTGAAGTTCACCAGACGGTTATCGCTGGACACCAGCGCCAGGTCGCGCTCTTCGGTCAGCACCGTGGCAAACAGCAGCTTGCTGCCGCCGTAGATGGCGTTCTTCAGACGCTTGCGGTTCGTCTTCGTGACGTAGCCCGACAGCGCCACGCGCGCCACGCGGCCGTTTTCGAACGCGAACAGCACGTCAGCCTTATAGTCGCCCGGGTCGATAACCCACGTGACGCTTTCATCGGCGTCCATGTCCAAATCGGTGGGCAGATACGACCCCAGCTGGGCCGACTTCGTGTCCTCGAACGACGACACCTTGCACTTGTACACCTGGCGCTTGTTCGTGAACACCAAAAGCTCGTGGGTGTTGAACGACTCGAACTCGATGAACGGCTCGTCGCCATCTTTGTACTTCAGCGTGGTGGCCTTGCGCAGCACGCGATCAGTCATCTTCTTCAGATAGCCGTCGCGAGACAACATCATGGTAACGGGATATTCCTCCACCTCGGGTTCCAGGCTAACCTCGACCACCTCGGACGGATTCACCAGACCGGTTTTGCGCGGCATGACGTACTTCTTGTTCACCTGCGCCAGCTCGTCATGAATGACCTGCTTGATCTTCTTCTCGCTGGCAAGGGTATCGCGCAGCTCGGCGATATCACGCTCAAGGTTGGCGATGTCGGCCGTGCGCTTCATGATGTACTCTTCGTTGATGTTGCGCAGCTTGATCTCGGCCACGAACTCGGCCTGCACCTCGTCGATGCCGAAGCCCTTCATAAGGTTGGGCACCACGTCGGCTTCCAGCTTCGTGTTACGGATGATGGCGATGGCTTTGTCGATGTCAAGCAGGATGGCTTCCAAGCCGTGCAGCAAGTGCAGGCGATCGGTTTTCTTCCCCAGGTCGAAATTCATGCGGCGGCGCGTGGAATCGACGCGCCAGTTCACCCATTCCTGCAGGATTTGACGCACGCCCATGACGCGCGGATAGCCGTCTACCAGCACGTTGAAGTTGCATGAGAACGAATCTTGCAACGTGGTGGACTTGAACAGCTTCGCCATAAGCATTTCGGGGTCCACGCCGCGCTTCAGGTCGATGGCGATGCGCAGGCCCGACAGGTCCGTTTCGTCGCGGATATCGGCAATCTCGCGCACCTTGCCCTCTTTCGACAGCTTCACGATGCGCTCGATGATGATGTCGGTTTTCGTGGTGTAGGGAATCTCGTACACCTCGATGATGCGCTCGTCGGGCAAATAGCGCCAGCGCGAGCGAATCTGGAAGCCGCCCGTGCCCGTGTTGTAGATGCGCTCCATTTCCTCGCGGCGGTAGATGATTTCGCCGCCGGTGGAGAAATCGGGCGCGGGCATGTACTCCAGCAGGTCGCAGTCAGGGTCTTCCAGGAAGTGCATGGTGGCCGTGCACACTTCGTTCAGGTTGAAGCCGCAAATGTCCGACGCCATGGCAACGCCGATGCCCTTGTTCGCCGACACCAAGATGTTGGGGAACGTGGTGGGAAGCAGGCGCGGCTCCTTCATGGCGCCGTCGTAGCTGTCCACGAAATCCACCGGGTCTTTGTCGATGTCCTTGAAGATTTCGGCGCAGATGGGCGAAAGCTTTGCCTCGGTATAACGCGAAGCGGCGTAGCTCAAGTCGCCCGAGTAGTATTTGCCGAAGTTGCCCTTCGATTCCACGAACGGCGCCAGCAGCGCTTCGTTGCCCGTGGCCAGACGCACCATGGTTTCGTAGATGGCGGCGTCGCCGTGGGGGTTCAGCTTCATGGTTTGACCGACAATGTTCGCGCTTTTCTGGCGCGCGCCGTTGAGCAGGCCCATCTTGTACATGGTGTACAGCAGCTTGCGGTGCGACGGCTTGAACCCGTCGATTTCCGGGAACGCACGCGACACGTTCGTGCTCATGGCGTAGGGCATGTAGTTCACTTCAAGCGTGCGCGTGATGGGTTGCGCCACCACCTCGGAGTGCAGGCCGATGACGTTCGGATTGTCGACGTGCTTTTTCTTCGGTGCGGTTTTCGTTTTCTTCTTTGCCACGGTTTCCCCTTGGTGCGTATATGAGGCGGCCGCGCAGGCCACCCGGGTGCTTCATTTGCGTATGGCGCTTAGCGCGCGGGCGCGTTACTGCAGGTCAAGCTGGTCGAGATATTCCTTGCCATGCTCGGCGATATGCCGCTTACGACCTTCGTCGTCGTTGCCCAAAAGCAGGTTGAACATCGATTCCATAATGGCCATGTCCTCGGGCTCCACCTTGATAAGGCGGCGCGTTTCGGGGTTCATGGTGGTCAGCCACATCATGTCCGGATCGTTTTCACCAAGACCCTTCGACCGGTTGATGGAGCATTTCTGGTCGCCGATTTCCTTCAGGATGTTGTTCTTCTCCAGGTCGGTGTAGGCGAAGTACGTTTTCTCCTTGCAGTTGATCTCGTACAGCGGCGACTCGGCGATGTACACGTAGCCCTCATCGATAAGCGTGGGCACGAGGCGGTACAGCATGGTGAGGATAAGCGTGCGAATGTGGTAACCGTCAACGTCGGCATCGGTGCAGATAATGACCTTGTTCCAGTTCAGGTTGTCCAGATCGAACGTGCCAAGGTTCTTCATGCGCTTGTCTTTGACCTCGACGCCGCAGCCGAGCACGCGCAGCAGGTCCATGATGATGTCAGACTTGAAGATGCGCGGGTAATCCTCCTTCAGACAGTTGAGAATCTTACCGCGAACAGGCATGACGCCCTGGAACTCGGCATCGCGCGACGTGCGGATGGCGCCTGCAGCCGAATCGCCCTCTACGATGTAGATTTCGCGGCGCGCTTTGTCCTTCGAGCGGCAATCGATGAACTTCTGCACGCGGTTGGCCATGTCGGTTTTCTGCTGCAGGTTCGTCTTGATGCTCTGGCGCGTTTTCTCGGCGTTCTCGCGCGAACGCTTGTTGATGAGCACCTGCTCCATGATTTTGTTGGCCGCGTCCTTATTCTCGATAAGGTACGTGGTCAGGCGCTCCTTGAAGAACGCCGTCATGGCCTGCTGAATGAAGCGGTTGTTGATGGCCTTCTTCGTTTGGTTCTCGTACGACGTTTGCGTGGAGAAGCAGTTCGTCACCAGCACCAGGCAGTCCTGCACGTCCTGCCATTTGATGGCCGATTCGTTTTTGTTGTACTTGTCCTGCGACTTGATGTACGAGTCGATGGCGCTGGTCAGCGCGCTGCGGGCCGCCTTTTCGGGCGAGCCGCCGTTTTCCAGCCATGACGAGTTGTGGTAGTACTCCTGCATCTGGAACGTGCGCGAGAAGCACAGGCACGCGGTGATCTTCACGTTGTAATCGGGCAGGTCGTCGCGATCGCGGCCACGGCGGTCGGCCTGGATGAAGAACGGCTCGGTCAGGTAGTCGGTGCCCACCTTTTCCAACACGTAGTCCTCGATGCCCTTCGGGTAGCAGAACTCCTCTTCAGTGAATCCTTCCGGGCCCTCAAGACGCAGGCGGAACGTGACGTTGGCGTTCACGACCGCCTGGCGGCGCATCGTTTCGCGATACCATTCAGCCGGAATATCGATGGACGTGAATACTTCCAGGTCGGGGCGCCATTTGATAGTGGTACCCGTGCGGGTTTCGTCCGTGGGCTCAACCTGCAGCGCCTTCTTCTTCGCGCCGACGACCTTGCCCTTCTTGAAGTGCAGCTGGTACTTGTTGCCGTCGCGCCACACGGTGACGTCCATGTATTCGGAAGCGTATTGCGTGGCGCACGAGCCCAGGCCGTTCGTGCCCAGCGAGAAGTCGTAGTCGCCGCCTTCGTTGTTGTTGTATTTGCCGCCGGCGTACAGCTCGCAGAACACCAGCTCCCAGTTGAAGCGCTTTTCGGTGGGGTTCCAATCCAGCGGGCAGCCGCGGCCATTGTCCTCCACCTGGATGGAGCCGTCGGCGAAAGCGGTGAGCGTGATAAGGTTGCCATAACCCTGGCGCGCCTCGTCAACCGAGTTCGACAGAATCTCGAAGGCGGCGTGCGCACAGCCGTCCAAACCGTCGGAGCCGAAAATAACCGCAGGGCGCAGACGAACGCGCTCCTCGTCCTTCAACTGCCGAATACTGTCGTTGCCGTAATTGGCCGTGCTTTTTGCCATGCTCACTCTTTCGATGCTGATGTTTCCCGTACGGCTTGCCGCCCTTTCGGCTGCCGTTTATTGCCCGCAGCAGCGCGCCGGCGCCAAGGCAGGCCGCACTGCAAGATGTTGCCGCCGGGCCAGAATTGCCGGCGACCGTTTTCCAAGAGTGAAACTTTAACACGATGTTTCGCCGCGCAGAAATATGTTCACAGCAAAACTACCAAACAGACGTTCGATGATCACCCCAACCGACGAAACCCGGCATCGCCCGTCAGCCTCAAACCCAGACCGCAAGCCGCACACAAGGAAGGCTCACCCGCACCACGCAAATACCCCATTAGCTCGGCCCCATCCGACTCGGTTCCAACCGAACTAACCTTGTGACCTTGAATTTCATTGGCAATTAAATTGCCGCTTTACACCACACGGCTTGGACAGCGAGCTTCGCCGCGCGAAGCTTGCCACTTCGGCAAGGCGAACGGTACGAATTCTGGTGTAAATCGTCCCAAGAGGGGCGCTTTCGATGCCGCGAAACACCGTTCAATCCGAAAGAAAATCGGCGCTTGAACAGGAAAAACATTGATTAGCAACAATTAGCAATCTGAGAACAGTCATAGCCGCCAGCTAATGATTGCAAGGCGAAAAGCCGCTAAGCTGAGATGCATATAAAGAGACAGCAAAGCGAAAAGCACAGGCAAGCAACCATCCCGCAGCATAAGGAGCAGCAGTGGAAGATTTCGTCAGGGGCTTCATCATTGCCTTCGTATCGTTCCAGATATTTCGCACAGGCCGCGAAAGGCGCAAACTCGAGAAGTGCCGGCACGCACATCGTAGCTAGAACGGAGCGCCCATGAAAACGATCGCACTATCCGTTGCCGTCTCGCTCGCAACGATTTTCGTCTTGAAACTGCTGCGCAACGCAAGAAAGTAGGTCGCCCAAAGAAAGGATTTCGCCATGACACGGCTCATCTACTTCCTCTTAGCACCGGTTTTCATCCTCATGTACCTGCTCAAGATGCAGTAACCACCCCACGGCATGAGGCGAAAATCGACCCTTGTCCTATGGCGTCAACAGATTAAACATTAGTTCGGGCGTAACCGACTCGGTTTCAACCGAACTAACGCGGTCACGCGCGACCCGGAAGGCTGTATCCTTTTCGAGGGGAAATTCCGGAAGACGCCTATCGACCAGGCGATGATTCGCGAAGAAATCGCCCAGGTGAAGCGAACTGGGTTGCACTGCGGCAAATACGGTTTTCTCGCAATCGGAATTTGCAGCAGAGCAAAGCGAAAATCCCCTGCTCATCCGCCTGAAAGACATGTTCACGCAAGGCACAGACGCCTCGTGTGCTTGTTCATTAATGCAGCAATCTTCACCACGAGACCAAGCACCGCGCGCAAGCAAATGGGCAAGAGCAGAGGGGCAACGGAAAAGGCCAGCAATGAAGTCACTTACCAAAGCGCAGGAAAACCTGCTGCGAACATTGGGGTTTCCCGTGGCGTTCGAAAACCTGGACGATGCCGAGTTGATGCGCATCGAAGACGCGCTTTCGAACGAAATACAGACGCACAGCATCAACGAAGCGAGCAGCGGACTGGACGACTACGGTGAGTTATACCGCTCGTGCATAATAGCGTTACCGGACTAACGGCGGTCACCTCGCAAGCTAAATACCCTTCGAGATGAATGCCACAGAGCGAGTCGCAAAATTTCATTGACGCCGACGACAAACAACCACCTCAAGCAGATTAGGCACCGCCAACAGCGAAAACTGGCAAACCATCACCGCAATTCAGTACGACGATCAATTTTCCAACGTAACTCTAACCACCAGCAGCAGCCAAGTTGGCCTGCGGGAAGCCTTCGCCCCTCTCCAAGCCGGAATCATTTCTTGCATGTACCAGCAAATTGCCGGCCAACCCGTCAAATGCACCGTCAGCATTGTTGACGAATCTGGAGCTGAACTCTCCAGCAGCGTCTACCCCGATGTGCTTGACAGCGAACAAAAAGACGCTGTTGTAGCGAATTAAGGCAGGTAGTCAAATGGATGCGGTCATGAAGAAGCACGTGCTTATCCCCCTATGCACGATCATCGCGTGCGCTCTCCTGTTAGCTGGTTGCGCCAATCAAAGTTCAAATCAAAGCGAGCCTCAATATGCCGACGAAGCCTTTATCGCCTCGCTTGCAAAAGGCTACGAAGCTCGTGATGCGCTAGTCAATCAGTCGCCCAACGCGGAAAAGTCGGTTGAGTACTACGAGAAAATCGTTGATGCCGAGCTATCTCAAGTTGAGCAATATCAAACAGCACAATTCCAAGACAGCAAACTGCAAGAAAACGCGATTGCATACATCAACGCTTTGAAGGACCAGCGCGCTGCCGCAGGGCTGTATGAAACCGACAAGGATAAATGTACGCAAGATTGGCAAAAAGCCTATGACAAGCGAACCGAGCTGCTTCGCCTATTCGTCGACGATTACGGGCTCACCGTATCAGGCCCACACCAAGACAGCCTGAACGATCTTGTAAGCCACGGCAAGAAAGTCACGCGTGAGAATGACGAAAGAGCAGCCGTGGAATCGCTTGCAGCATCAATTGTCCCAGAATTCACCGAACAGTATTCGACCTATACCGGCAAGGCAACGGTGACGAACAATACGGGATATGATTTCGACACCATCTCGTTCAAGGTCGAGCTGTTCGATGAAAGCAATGTGAAAGTCGAAACAACAGGAATGTACGCCAGTCACTGGCTGAACGGCGAGACCATCGTTCTCGATTGCTACACATCAGTACAAGAACCCCCAGCAACGGTGAAGGTGGTAGCCGACTACTATCAAGTTGCTGAAAGCAATTAAGGCAACGAATTCTTGTGCAACTCTTGCTCAACCGGGGAACCGTCATTTGGCGGTTCCTTTTTTATCTGCTACAACCGTAAACGCACCGAGACGGCCTCGACCGCGCAACAGCAGCCACACCCTCTAAGAATACGGGCCATAAAGCCTGGCAAACGCCCATCGCGCACGATTGCGACTATATAATTCTTTTAGCCCAATCATCACACGAAGGAACTTCAATGATAGACCTCAAAACCGTAACTATGCAGCTTATCGACGGCAAAGCGGACGGTATTCGCATCTGCCGCGTCGAGGGCGAATCGTTGGTTACCGTTGTGGTTCCGCGCGAGAAGCTTGCGCAAGCAAAAGCTCTTCCCGACTTGCCACACAGAGGCGTCTACTATCTACTTGACGAAGACCATGGCGTGCTCAGCCGCGTATATGCTGGGCAAACGACCCAGGGACTTGCACGCCTTGAAGCCCACAAGGCAAAGAAGGAATTCTGGAATCTTGCCGTCATGTTCCTGGACAACGAAAACAATATCGATCGAGACATTCTTGACGCTCTTGAAGCTAAGGCTATCGACTTCGTGCGCACGCACGGCAGCTACGAAACGGATAACGCAGCAAGCCCGAATCCACGAATAAGCCCTTACAAAGAGCAGTCAGTCGAACGATTGCACGAAAGCGTATTGTGGCGCATGCAGGTGCTCGGCTATGACCTCGATCGTCTGGAAGTTGGGCCCTCTTCGGCCGAAACCTTCCACACCAAGAAAAACGGCATTCGAGCCAATGGGCGCTACGATAAGGAAACGGGACGCTTCACCGTACTTGCTGGCAGCACAATTGCCCTGGATAAGCCCATCATCAAAAACAACGGCGCACTCAAAGCGCGCAAAGATTTGTTCGGCGATGCAATCGAACGCGCAACGCTGTCAGATGACATCACCCTCCAAAGCTCAAGCACCGCAGCAATATTCGTCCTGGGCGGAAGCCAAAACGGCTGGATAGAATGGGTAAACGACAAAGGCAAAACACTTGACGAGGCATATCGAGCGCACAAGGAAGAACGATAAGTCTCACCGCATAACAGTTACCAAGCAAGAAGCAAGAACATCGTAGCCACTCGGATAAATGGCTATTTAGCTGATATAGCTTCTCTTGAGTTTTCTAGGCGATTTAACCAATCGACGCCAACGGCAAGATTAGGCAACATGCTTTCTATCTCAACAAAATCGGTGAAGCCCCAGGAGCATATCGGAGAAATTTGGGAGCATTACAGCATCCCCGCTTATGATGCCGGGGGTCATCCAGTTCTTGAATGCGCGGAAGAAATCAAGAGCAGCAAGTATGTTGTTGATAGGGACTGCATATTGATTTCCAAACTCAATCCTTCAACTAAACGTATCTGGATGCCTGCTTGTCTAAGTGGACATTCCGTATGCTCGACAGAGTTTATCGTTTATAAGCTGAAAAATACCAAGCACAAGAGCTTTTATTTCGCCGCGCTGGATGCACCAGGTTTCACGGATTTCCTATTGGCGCATGTTACGGGATCAACGGGTAGTCGCCAAAGGACGCAGCCAAAGGCAACGCTTGATTACCCAATGCCATCCCCCGGCTCCAAGGCTGTTGCCGATTACTGTGCTTTTGCTGATCCTATTTACAAGCAAATCGAAATCAACAATATTGAAGCAAAGCAGCTTGAGGGCATTAGGGACATGCTTCTTCCCAAGCTTCTGGCTGGTGAGATTAACATTTCCGATGTTGAAAGAATCGAAAACACTGAAGGAGAAGATTTGCATGGGACTATTCAGCAAGCTATTCAAAGACGACCTGGGCGATCTCATCAAGAACGGCTCTGATGATGAATTAGATAGAGCTTATGAGGACCGTCGTCTCGAATGGCTTGCGAATGGCCAAAACGGAACAGGGGAGATAACACATGAGATGAAGCGCATCAGCGATGAAATAGACCGGCGTTCTGCGGAGCGTTGGCATTCTGACCCCCGCAGAAACAACGACCCCAATTATAGGTGGACAGACGCAAATCGATGGGAAGACTGACAGTCATCGCCATCGACCTCACGCAGCTAAATAGCCATTTATCCGATTATTGAGAGCGATCTTGTTATCAAAACTGTCTAATACCTTGGCAACAAGATTTTGCTCCTCAACTGAAGGAATGGGGAGTTCCATGGAGAGAAGGCTCGCCTGACTCAGCTTCGGCTGAGTTGAGCCCGTCACATACGCTGATATATCGGTTGAATTAAGCAAGTGCTTCAAGTAAATCAAGTTGTATTTTTCCGATTTGGCAATAACGTGCGCATGGTTGTTAACGCGGAAGCGACCGCAAACGGAATTGGCGATAGGAGCCTTCCTGCTTCTTAAATTTTCTCCGTCTTCGGCAACCAGGAGGTATTCGCCCTCATATGTGTAGTCGTTAAGCCTATCGACTATCCCTTGAGCACCATAATATGGATAAATCCCTTTCCTGTCTTCTCTTTCTCGCGACGACAAGGGCATCCTTAACGCGTCTTCTAGCTTTATGATATCGCCAAAGCGAACGACCTTACATCCCATGCCCAACTACCTCCAAATTCCCCTCAAGCAACGCCGCAAGGTAGCTAATCCTCATTTGCCAACCCTTTCGCCCCATTGCTTAGTGGCCGCCCTTAAGCTGCTTTTGCAAGCCTTTTATTCCCTCAAGAAATGCCTTGTCAACGGCGCTTTCTTCGTCCGCGATGCGTGCGCGATATTTATCGTATTCCTTGTGCGCTTTCGTCAGCGCGCCTTTGTGATTCGCTTTGCCCGCTCCTTGGAGAACGCCTTTTCCGTACCTCTCGGCAAAATCGTCAAGCTCGCGAATCCAATCTTTCATATACATGGGATGGTGCTCTTCAGCTTGCATTTCCGCCAAATCGAAGAATGCCGACACGAGGTTGTTAAGACGCTTCAATTCGCTTTCGCTAAGATAATTTTTCGCCACCTCGGTTTCCTCGCGCGTAGGCTGCTCCCCTTCGAATGTGGTTAAGCCCATGAAAGGAAGCGATGCGTCGGCGCGCTGCATGATAACCTCTGCCGCCGTATGCCCATGCGCTGCATAGTGAATCTTATTTTGCACCGTCTTGAAGAACAAAATCGACTCCGGCGTTTTCGGGTCGTAGTCGATACTAGTGGCGTACAAATCGAGCACCTGACGGTAAAGCATTTTCTCGCTGGATCGAATGTCCTTAATGCGAGCAAGCAGCTCTTTCCAGTAAGTACCTCCGCCAGCGTTTTTCAACGCCTTGTCGTTAAGGTTGAATCCTTTCTGCAAGTATTCCTTCAGCTGCATCGTTGCCCATTTGCGAAATTGCGTCCCACGGTTACCGCGCACGCGGTAACCAACGGCAATAACCAGCTCCAGCGAATAATAGGAGACGTCGTAGTTCTTCCCGTCAGCGGCAGTTGTTCGGAATTTCCGAACAACTGCCGCTGGATCGAGCTCACCTTCCTCGAAGATATGCGTGATGTGCTCGCTGAGGGTAGACTTCGCAACCTGATACAGTTCCATCATCTGCGCCTGAGTGAGCCACATATTGTCGCCATGAAACGTGCACTCTACTTCTGGCAAGCCAGCACCGGACTGATAAATCACGATATCTCCCGACTGAGCGGGAACTATATCCTTAGATTCCATAGCCGATTACCTCCAAGTTCTTTTTGATTTGTTCTTGCAGGCGGTTTGATTCCTCGAAGCATTTTGCCAGCTCACCAGTCAGTCGCGCCATTTTCTCATCGAAGGGCTCGTCATCTTCCTCAACATCAGCAATGCCGACATAGCGCCCTGGCGTCAAGATGAAGTCCTGCTTTGCAATATCTTCGATTGTGGCAACTTTAGAAAAGCCCTTTTCCTCTTCAAGCTCTCCGTCACGGAAGGCATCAAACGCTTTCGAAACCTTAGCGATATCCTCTTCCGTAAACTCACGTAACTTGCGGCTTACCATCGTGCCCATTTCGCGAGCGTCGATGAACAGCGTCTTGCCCGCTTGCTTCTTTGACTTGGAAATGATCCAAAGGCTTACAGGGATGCCCGTGCTATAGAACAACTTGTCAGGCATGGCAACGATACCTTCAACGAGATCGGCTTCAACAAGCGCCTTGCGAATGTCCCCTTCGCCACCGCTTTGGCTAGAAAGCGAGCCGTTGGCAAGCACCATGCCCATGCGCCCGGTTGCGTTCAGATGGTGCACCATGTGCTGTACCCACGCGAAGTTTGCATTGCCCTCGGGAGGAATGCCATAGTCCCAACGCGGGTCGTCCTTCAGCCTATCGCCGCCCCAATCCTTCAGATTAAACGGTGGGTTAGCCAGAATGAAGTCGAACCGCTCATTCTTATGCAAATCGTTGAAGAACGTATCTGCGTTGCACGAGCCCAAATCGGCATCAATACCACGAATGGCCAGATTCATCGTAGCCATCTTCCAAGTGGTGGGATTGCTCTCCTGCCCGAAAATCGACAGGTCATTGATGTTGCCTGCATGCCTGCGAACGAACTCGGCAGATTGCACGAACATGCCACCCGAACCGCAGCACGGGTCATACACGCGACCATGATAAGGCTCGATGATTTCCACCAGCGTACGCACTATGCAGGCCGGCGTATAGAATTCGCCAGCGTTCTTGCCTTCCGCCTCGGCGAACTTAGCCAAGCAATACTCGTAGGTACGCCCCAGGATATCGCGCGTGTCGCCCTTCTCAGCCATTTGAACGTTGGTGAACAGGTCAACCACTTCGCCAAGACGTCGTTTGTCCAATTCCTGACGAGCAAAATTCTTCGGCAGAATATTCTTCAGCTTATCGTTCTCGGCCTCGATTTTGCGCATAGCCTCATCGATTACCTTGCCAATTTCGGGCGTATGCGCAGCAGCAGCCACTGTTTCCCAACGAGCCTCTTTCGGAACATAGAAAATGCCCTCGTACGTGTATTCGTCGCGATCCTCTTCGAAGCCTTCACCTTCATCAACAAGTTCCTGATACTTTTGCTCAAACTTATCCGAAATATATTTCAGGAAGATGAGGCCAAGCACCACGTTCTTGTACTCAGATGCGTCAATGTTTCCGCGCAGTTTATCAGCAGCCTTCCAAATCTGCTCTTCAAAGCCAATTTCCGCGGTATTGTCCGTTTTCTTCTTTGCCATGCAGATTCCTTACTCGTATATTTTCGTGTCGGCCCACAGCTCGCACTGCGCCATGACCGTCTCCGTTGCATCGGCCACGCCTTCAGGCGGGTATTTATACTTGCGCAGAAGGCGCTTTATGGCACGCCGCATACCTGCTCGAGCGCTTTCTTTCTTCTGCCAGTCTATCGTAGCGTTCTTTCGCATTGCTTCAGTTAATTCCCGGCTTATGGCAACAAGCTGATCATTGTCGTAAAAGTCTTTCACGGCCTGAGGCTTGGTAATCGCATCGTAAAATGCCATCTCTTCTTCGGTCAGGCCAAGCTTGGCGGCCTCGTCACGATCGGCCATCATATCCTTTGCCATCTTCACAAGCTCTTCGATAACCTCAGCATTGCTCAGCACGCCATTAAGGTAAGCATTCAGCGTGCTCTGCAGAAGCTCGCTGAACTTGCGTGCTTTGACCACACTTGTGCGCTGGTAAGCTCGCACACGCTCTTTAACCAAGCGCTTTAGCGCTTCCACCGCCACGTTCTTTTCCTTCATGGCAGCAACCTCAGCCAAGAAGCTTTCATCGAACAGCGAAATCTCGACGCTCTTCTCGTTGAAGAGATCGATGACGCCTTCGGCGCGCACGGTCTGCTCCAAAATAGCTGTCACGCGCTGGTTGAATTCGGCATAGGTCATGCCACCGCCACCTGAGCCCTTGCGCCCGGTCAGGCGCAGCACCTGTACACGCAGTACAGAAAAGTAAGCCGCTTCATGTTGGTTTTCTTCCGAAACCAAGCTTTTGCACAAGCTGAGCGCTTGGTTCATGAGCTGACACTGCTTAAGGAAGTCCTCCATGTCTTCGACACGGGCAGGAGCAAGCAGCCAATCGGTGCCCTCGACAATTGCGTCAGCCAATTTGCCACGATTGCCTGAAAAAATATCGTCGTGGTAGTCAAACCCATACAGCAAGTCACGACACACATCCAGCTTCTCTAAGAACTTGGGATAGGCTGTAGCCGCCACATCCATATCGCCATAATTCTGCTGATCGCGATTTGTGTAATCCTTCATAGCCTGCTTTAAGGCGCGCGATACCAATGTAGTCCACAACCAGGCCACCTTCTTTGCCTTTGCACACCCGATTAACGCGAGCGATGGCCTGCATCAAGTTGTAGCCTTTCATGGGCTTGAACACATACATGGTAGATAAGCTGGGCACATCAAAGCCCGTAAGCCACATATCAACCACGATGGCAATTTTCAGCGAGTCTGAGTCGTCCTTAAATCGACGTTCCATCTCCTTCTTGTGCTTTGCTCCGCCGCAAACATCAAACCATTCTTCAGGGTCTTGGTTGGACATGGTCATCACCACGCCCAGCATGTCCTTCCATTGCGGCCGCAGTTCAAGAAGCTTGTAGTAAATTTTCATGGCCATCGGACGGCTGTAAGCCACAATGAGCGCTTTGCCGGCCAGAACATCGGCGCGGTTATTCTCATAATGCTCAACGATATCTCGACACAGAGTGTCAACCGTTTCCGGCGCGCCAAAGATGGCATCCAGACCACCGGTATCACGCTTGGCTTTCTCCACGCTTGCCTCATCAGCTTGCGCAGCAAACTCAGCATAAGTGGCGTCGAGTTTAGCAAGGGTGCCTTCATCGAGCTTTAGCGCCACAACACGGCTTTCGTAATAGACCGGCTTAGTGGACTCATCTTCAACGGACTGTGTCATATCGTAGACGTCAATGTAATCGCCGAAGATTTCGCGCGTATTGCGGTCTTGCAAGGCAATTGGCGTACCGGTGAAGCCGATATACGAGGCGTTGGGGAGGGCCTTTCGCACCACGCGCGCTGCGCCCACCGAGATTTTGCCGCTTTCGTCTATCTTTTCGGTCATGCCGTATTGTCCACGGTGCGCCTCGTCCACCATCACCACGACGTTACTTCGGTCGCAAAGCGGTTCATCCCCGTCAACAAACTTCTGCATGGTTGCAAACACGATGCCGTTAGCCTCACGGCCCACAAGCAATTCCTTCAGGTTTTCACGACTAGTAGCCTGCACCGGCGTTTGACGCAGGAAATCCTTGCATCGGCCAAATTGTCCAAACAGCTGGTCATCAAGGTCGTTGCGGTCGGTGATAACAACGATTGTGGGACTGTTCAACCGCGCTTGCAGCAGGTGCGCGAAAAACACCATTGACAACGATTTACCTGACCCCTGCGTATGCCAGAACACGCCAATCTTTCCATCGTCGTTCACGGCTTCCTCAGCGCGCTCAATTGCCTTGGTCACGCCAAAGTACTGGTGATATGCGGCAAGGATTTTCACGATTCGATCGCCGGAATCGTTAAAACATACGAAGTTGCGAACGATGTCCAAAAGGCGCGCTTTCGGCATCATGCCGTCAATCATGGTTTTCCATGTTGCCGATTTGGTTTCGGAGTAGTCGCCATCGACTGACTTCCACGCAACGTAGCGATCCTCGTCAGCGGTAATCGTTCCAACACGAGTCTCGGTCATGTCGCTCATTACGCAAAAGACATTGGGCACGAACATGCTTGGAATGTGATGCATGTAGTTGCGCAGCTGCAAGTAAGCATCCGAAGCATCAGTTTCTTCCCGCGAAGGACTTTTCAATTCGAACAACACGAGCGGCATACCGTTCACGAAAGCGACCACGTCAGGACGCTTTTCCGAATACTCCACAAACGTCCATTGGTCAACCACATTGAAAACATTATTGTCTGGGTGTTCGAAATCAAGCAAGCGCACAATGTCGTCCCGCTCTTCCTTACCATCGAAGTAGCGAACTTCCACGCCCGATTGCAAATACTCGGTGAATATCTCATTCCGCTGCTCAAGGCTACCGCCTTCGACATTCGAAAGTTTAAGCACAGCTTCTTGGATAGCGGAATCAGGCAAGCCTTTGTTGATTCGTTTAAGGGCAGCTGGCAAGACACCGGGAAGAAACGCATCGCGATATTCATCAGAAGTGCGCGGCACATTGGGGCCATGGAGGTATTCATAGCCCCATTCATCGCGCAGATGATCGACGAGCGTCTTCTCAAAGAAGTCCTCGTCGATTTTCATGACGGCATAATCGTATCTTTCCATCGCTTACGACCTCTCACGTAGCTTGGCGGGCGTCACAAATCTGGTGGCGAGTTTTGAGCGGCATCTTATCGCACCAGGTGCTTGCCAATTAATTCAAAGTATAACAAGCCAACTGCTGGCGCTTTAGTCAAAGCTAGAAGCGCCTTTCAAGCGGCAGCTCCGCCCACCGAGAGGCTGCCTCTGCGAAGTGAGTCTTTCGAAGATGAGATTTTCCAGACGGCGTCTGGAAAATCTCATGGCTGCGCCCTTCTCTCCATCATCTAAAAGCCGACAAGAAATGTCTGATCAATTGGTCACACAGCGTGTGACCAATTTGAAAGAGACGGAAAAGCGCCAAGTACGCTCACAGTCAGCAATAGCGAAAAGCGCGCGTTACAACAATGCGGATTAGCAAACCGCTTAGGTTGACCATTTCGCTAAACCGTCAACGTTCGTTCGCCGATGGGGCGGGAACGTGCTTTTACGGGCGCCTATTATAGATAGTGAGACATAAAGGTAAGTTTGCCCGGGGCCATTGGATGCCCGCGATGGCTGCGGGTTCGCACTGCGGCCTTCGCTTGCGCCGCTGTCGCGCGCCGCTGGCCAACCGCACGGCGTTGGTCGTTCGCGCGCAGGCACCCGCCCCGCCCTGAGCCGCTCATCGTGTTCGTTGTTTGCACCTGAAAGAAGCACTACCCTTATGAGCACTTCGTTTGAGCGTCGCGTTGATGCGCGGTTCGTCTTGTCCGTCATCGCGTGCGGCATCGTGTCGTTTTCCGGCGTGGTCGTGGAAACGGCCATGAACATCACGTTCCCCACGCTGATGGTCGAGTTCGGCGTCGACACCGCCACCGTGCAGTGGATCACCACGAGTTACCTGCTGGTGCTTGCCGCCATCATGCCGCTATCCGCCCTGATCAAGCGCCGATTCCGCACGAAGCGGCTGTTCGTGGCCGCCATCGTGCTGTTCACGGCCGGCTGGGCAAGCGTGCAGGTCATCGGCCTGTTGGTGGCGTTCATCGCGCTGGCCGGCGCGTATTGCGTCCTCTCGCGCCGCTCGTCGGCGCCGCTGGTACGCATCGAGATCTTCGCGAACCGCCGCTTCGCGCTAAGCGTGTGCTACATCGCGCTGTTCCAGGCCATCGTGCTGGGGCTGGGCTACCTCATCCCCTATTATGCGCAGGTGGTGGGCGGCCTGAACGGGTTCTCCGCCGGCTGCCTGCTTTTGCCCGGCTGCCTGATCGGCGTGTTCGCAGGGAAGGCGAAGGGCGAACGCTAGCCCAAAGCAACGTTTCGCCAGCTTTTGATCTTCCGCAAAACTCGAATCTCGCATCGCCTTCGCGCCGCAAAACCGCCGTCGCACGGGCTTAAGCCACCATACAAAAGCTTCCCCCGACAGCACCGCAAGCAGTCCATCGAGGGAAGCCCCACAACAAAGAAAACCACGCCTCAACCGGCGAAGCCCCTACTCCTGCCCGTCCTCGTACGCTACACGGCCGGCGCAGATGGTGTACTTCACCTTGCCGTAAAGTTCTTCGCCCACAAACGGGGAATTCGCCGCTTTCGACACGAACTCCGGGCCGACTTCCCAGCGTTTGCCTTCATTGAAAATCACCAGGTCAGCGTCGGCGCCTTCCGCAATCGTGCCCTTGTCCAAGCCGTAAAGCCGCGCCGGGTTCAGGCTCATCTTCTCGATCAGCTGCATGAGCGTCAGATGCCCCTTGCGCACCAAGTTTGTGATGCCTAGCGCCAGCGCGGTTTCCAGGCCGATGATGCCGCTGGGTGCCTCGGCGAACGGCTTGGCCTTCTCCTCGGCGGCATGCGGCGCGTGATCGGTGGCGATGATGTCGATCGCGCCGTCTTTCAAGCCCTCGATGATGGCGTAGCGATCGGCCTGCGTGCGCAGCGGCGGGTTCATCTTGGCCATGGTGCCCTTTTCCAGCACGGCGTCCTCGGTCAGCGAGAAATGATGCGGCGTTGCCTCGGCCGTAACATGCGCGCCCATCTCCTTCGCCAGGCGCACCAGCTGCACGGAGTTCGCCGAGCTGATGTGCTGGATGTTCACTCGTGCGCCCGTGTGCAGCGCCAGCATGCAGTCGCGCGCCACCAGCACGTCCTCGGCCAGCGCCGGCGCGCCGCCAAGCCCCAGCGCGCGCGACACCGCGCCCTGGTTCACGCCCGGCGACTCGATGAACGCGCGGTCTTCCTCGTGAAACGACAGCGGCAGGCCAAGTTTCGCCGCGCGCTCCATGGCGCTCTTGACCAGGCCTTCGTCCATCAGCGGAATGCCGTCGTCCGTAAAGCCCGCGGCCCCGCAGGCAGCAAGCTCTTCCATGTCCACCAGCTCGCGCCCTTGCATGCCGCGGCTGATGGTGGCGCACGTCAGCACGTTGATGGCGCACTTCGCCCCGCGATCGAGCACGTAGCCAAGCGTCTCGGCGTTGTCCACCGGCGGCTTCGTGTTCGCCATGCACACCACGGTGGTGAACCCGCCCGCTGCGGCCGATGCGGCGCCGGTTTCGATATCCTCCTTATACGTCAGGCCCGGATCGCGGAAGTGCACGTGCATGTCCACCAGGCCGGGGGTGACGATCTTGCCAGACAGGTCGCGCTCGACGCCCTTCTCCATGGTGAGGTCGTGGCCCACCTCCACGATCTTGCCGTCGCGGATGAGGATGTCGGCCACTTCGTCATCGACCCCGCGCGCCGGGTCGATGACGCGACCATCTTTCACCAGAATCATTGCGCTTCTTCCTTCAAATGCTCGTACATCACCATGGCGCCGTCGAGAATCGACTCGATGGTGGCGAACTCCTTCTTGTTGTGGCTGATGCCCTTCACGCACGGGATGAACACCATGCCCGTGTCGCAGATGTGCGCGAACGACATGGCGTCGTGACCTGCGCCGCTGATCATCAGCCGATGCGGGATGCGCAGGCGCTTCGCCGCGTCGAGCAGCTTTTGCTGTGTTTCCGACGACATCTCGATAGGCGGGATGTCGGACGTTTTCTCGCGGAAGTACTTCAAGCGGCGCTTTTCGCAGATGCGCGTGCACGCCGCCTTCAGGCGCGCCTCCATGCGGTCGAGGCTGGCCACGTCGATGCCGCGCATGTCCACGCCCAGCTCCACCTCGCCGGGGATGACGTTGAGCGCGTTGGGGTGGTTCACGATGACGCCCACCGTGGCCACGGACTGGTGCATGGCCTCGGACTTGCCGATCTCCTCAACTTCCAGGATGATCTCGGCCGCCGCCGCAAGCGCGTCGGTGCGCATGCCCATGGGCGTGGCGCCGGAATGCTCCGCGTTGCCGTGCACGTGCACCCTGAAGCGGCGCGGGCCGGCGATGGTGCTCACAATGCCCACGGCATCGCCGTATTCTTCCAGGACTTTGCCCTGCTCGATGTGCAATTCCAGGTATTCGCGAATGCCTTTGATGCGGTCGGGCGTCAAGCTGTAGCCCTTGCGGTCGAACACTTCGTGCAGCGTTTCGCCCTGCTTGTTCACGGCCTCGCCCACGTCGTGCTTGTAGATTTCCTTGGTGATAAGGCCGCTGCCGATAGTGCTTCTGCCGAAGTTGCTGGATTCCTCGCAGCGCATGGCGCCCACGCGAATGGGCAGGTCAAGGCCGTCGCGTTCGGCCCAGCTCATCACCAGCAACCCCGCGATGATGCCCGCCACGCCGTCGTAGCGCCCGCCTTCGATCACCGAATCCAGATGCGAGCCGACCAACCAGTAAGGCTCATCCTTGCTGTACTGCGTACGGTACAAGTAGGTGTTGCCCACCTGGTCGGCGAAGTTGCCGTAGCCTTTTTCCTTGCCAAGTTCGCACAACGTGCGGTGCATCTCGTCCTCGACTTCGGTATAGCCAAGCCGGGTGACGCCGCCGGATTCGCAACTGCCGATGCCGTAGAACCGGTCGAAAAGATATTCCGCGTATTCAACGTCTTCAATAGCGTGCCGCATAGCTGCCCCTTTCGTATATCGGCATGGTAGCCCAATGCGCCGCGGCGCCCGAAACGAACACCGAAACCGCACTTCACCGGCAGAAACGCGAAAGGCGACACAGGGGGCAAACCGAAGCGCCCCTGCACCTTGCGCCGGCATCGCGCGCCCGCGTCCCGCAACCTTCGATTTTCCCCTAGCGTTTCGCTTCCGCAAGGAGTAGAATCACCTGCGGCGTTTCGCGAGTTTTCGCCGCCACTTCGATTCGCACGCTTTCCCAAGCGCCCTGCGTAGCTATTCCCACATTGTTCGTCCGCAAGAATATTTTTGTTTCAAAGCGCAAAAATATCCGGAAATGCCCTTGAAAATATTCAATAGCAGAGTATTTTATTGGAAGTTTATTCACTTGCGGAATGGGATGGAAACCACTATGCCACACAAAGAAAAAGCTTCTGAGATGAAGCACTACGCCGGCAAAGCCGTGTTCTCCGCGGCCATCGGCCACGCGCTCGACGGCCTGGACCTCATGATTTTGAGCTTCGCGCTGTCCGGCATCATCGCCACGTTCGGCGTTGACAACACCACCGCCGGGTCGCTCACGTCCATCACACTGGCCGGTGCGTTTCTGGGCGGCCTGATCTTCGGCACGCTGGCCGACAAGCTTGGCCGCATCAAGGTGCTCACCTACTCGGTCATCTTCTTCGGCGTGTTCACCCTGTGCTCCGCCGCTGCCCCCAACTTCGAGCTTATGGCCATCTTCCGCTTCCTGGCGGGCCTGGGCATCGGCGCCGAGTTCGGCCTGGGCATGGCCATCGCGTCCGAGGTTTCCAGCCCCGAGAACCGCGCGAAGGCCACGTCGGCCGTTGGCCTGGGTTTCCAGGTCGGCGTGCTTGTTGCCTCGCTGGCTTCCGCGCCCATCATCGCCGCATTCGGTTGGCGCGGCCTGTTCGTCGTCGGCTTCGTGCCGGCGGTCGTCGCCATCATCATCCGTGCGTTCGTGCCCGAGCCGCCCATCTACGAGCAGCACAAGGCGTCCGGCAAGAAGCACGGCAACCTGGCTGACCTGTTCAACTCGCCCACGCGCATCAAGTACTCCATCATCATCATTATTCTGTGCACCGTGCAGAATGCCGGCTACTTCGGCATCATGACGTGGCTGCCGAAGTACCTCAACGGCGAGCTAGGCCTGAGCCTGACGTCCACCGGCATGTGGACGGCCGTCACCGTCATCGGCATGATGATCGGCATCTCGGTGTTCGGCTGGCTGGCCGACAAGGCCGGCCGTCGCCCCGCGTTCTGGACGTTCCAGATCGGCGCCGCTGCCATGATCGTCATCTACAGCCAGCTGACCGACCCCACGGCGCTGCTGTTCGGCGGCTTCTTCATGGGCATGTTCGCTAACGGCATGATCGGCGGCTACGGCACGCTCATCGCCGAGCTGTTCCCCACCGAGATCCGCGGCACGGCGCAGACCGCGCTGTACAACGCCGGCCGCTTCATCGGCGGCGCGTCCGCCCCGGTGGTCATCCCGATCATCGCTGCGGGCCACGGCTTCGGCTTCGCCATCGGCTGCGTTGCCTGCATCTACATCGTGGCGTTCATCGTCATGTTCTTCCTCCCCGAGAAGAAGGGCTCCAACCTGGAGTAACGGATGCGGCATGCGGTGCGCAAGCCCACAGCAGCCATAATCCTTGCAGTACGCGAAAGCCGCCCTTCGGGGCGGCTTTCTTGCGTTTGGGCGGCGCGCGGCGTTAAACACCTGCAAGCAGGCGATCGCAACGCCGGCGACCAGCGGTCGCGTTCGCCCGCATTCGCGGCTCAACCCACAGGCAGTTCCGCCTTCGTTCGACAGGCATCAAAAAAGCCCTTGCGCAGCACACGCAAGGGCTTTCAGCATCCTGCTTAAGAAAAGCGGTGGGTTAGAGACGCACCACGTTGCTTGCCTGGAGCTTGCCGTTCTGGCCGGTGGTCACATCGAAGGCAACGGCAGCGCCTTCGTCGAGGGTCTTGAACCCGTCCATCTTGATCTCAGAGAAGTGGACGAAGAGGTCTTCGCCATCGTTCTGGGAGATGAACCCGTAGCCTTTT
>OLRT01000971.1_pt1 | contig 21312 bp, 19 predicted proteins | sample 1672021 | NCBI WGS metagenome assembly OLRT01 (sample SAMEA3136637, study PRJEB25190) | human gut metagenome | reverse complement strand
CTACGATATAACCAACACCGAGAAGTGCCGGATATACTTCCATACCAATCTCACCTTTGAATGACTTAAATGCAAATGCTACGTCAGACGGAAGTACTTTCAGTCCGTCTACAACGAATTTAAATGCTGCTGCGAGTCCCATACCGGAGAATACTGTTGAAGCATTGGCTCCTCCTTCTTCTCCTGCCAGAAGTACGTCTGCACAAGCAGTTCCCTCTGGGTAAAGCAGTGTCTCATGCTCTTTTACGATCAGCGCATTACGAAGTGGTACCATGAAGAGTACTCCAAGGACTCCACCACAAAGTGCGATCAGTGTAATCTCTACAAGACTTGGCATATCACACAGGCCCTCTTCTGCCCAAAGGAACAGAGCCGGCATTGTAAAGATGGCTCCTGCTGCCAGAGACTCTCCGGCGGAACCGATTGTCTGAACCATGTTGCTTTCCAGAATGGAATTACGCTTCATGATCACGCGGATCACTCCCATAGAGATAACTGCTGCCGGAATAGACGCAGATACAGTCATACCTACACGAAGTCCTAAATATGCGTTTGCTGCACCAAAAATTACAGCCAGAAGCATTCCCATTACAATGGAAGTTACTGTAAGCTCTGGCATAACCCTATCGGCCGGGATATACGGTTTAAACTCATTCTTTTCGTTCATTTCCCTCTCACCTTTCTTCTTGAGTTTACACGCCCTTCCATGAGCGTGCTTTCTTTATTATACCTAAATAATGCATATAACTCAAGCTTATATTACATTTCTACTTGTGCAATTTTATACATATATTAGTATAATTTTCCAATTATTCTATTAAAAGTACAAAAAAGGCACCGATGAATCATATATTATCTGATTAATCAGTGCTTTCTTGTCAATTGTCTAATGGCATTAATCCTTGATTGATGTATTTTATTCTTTCGTTATATTTATTTTCAATCTCCGATTGATTCATTTTATTCTTAATTATCTGTTTTCTGGATACAGTTATCTACCAGCCAGTCTTTTACCAGATCTGTGAGCATTGCCTCTTTTAAAGTATCTTTTGAATATGCCTTTTCCATGGCGTCACCATCTTCGAATCCATATGTCTTAGCATACTCTTTTAACATCTTCTTGTATGTCTTGTCATCTAATTTAATCTTCTCTTTGTCTGCAATAGCCTCAGCAATCATGGTCTGCTTCTCAGACTCCTGAGCTGCCTCTTCCACTTTCTGCTCAAAACTCTCTACTGTATACTGGCCAGAAGATGTAATGTAAGTCTCATAATCAGTTCCCTGACTCTCTGCGTAAGATTTGTAAGAATCAATCAGAGAATTCTTCATCTCGTCAATCTTCTCCTGTTGTTTCTTAGAGTACTTCTGAACAGTTGTGTTATCTACGACTGCCTGCCATGCCTCTGATTTCAAAGTACTGTCATAGTCTTCCTGCTTCTGATCTTCCAGTGTCTTTTTAATCTCTTTCTTATATTCTTTTACAGTCTTAGAACTTTTAGAATTATTCGCAACCCACTCGTCTGTCAGTTCCGGTACATTCTGCTCTGAGATAGAATTTACAGTAATCGTAAACTGACATGCTTTTCCTGCAAGATCTGTTGACTGATAATCATCTGGGAATTTCCCGTCCCATACAAACGTCTCTCCCACATTATGTCCGATGATGCTGTCTTCAAATCCATCGATCATCGTTCCAGAACCCAGTTCCAGTGAATAGCTATCAGAAGAGCCTCCGTCAAATGATTCTCCGTCAATGGTTCCTACAAATGCGATATCTACAGTATCTCCCTTCTGTGCTGCGCGGTCTGTCACTTCTGTTGTCGTTGCAGAGCTTGTAAGCTGAGACTGAATATACTGTTCTACATCGTCATCTGTCACTTTTTCCGGTTTATCTGCTGCGCTTACTTCTACGCCTTTATACTGTGTGATCTTCAGATTGTCTGTCTCTAATCCTTTACTTGCCTGACATCCTACAAGAATCATGGAAGCTGCAAGTGTTGCACAGAAAAGTGCTGCTAATCTCTTCTTCATCTTCTTACCCCTTTAAAACTTCGTTTTATAATTTAAAATTACTTTTCACGCTCGGAAAAACGCTACTTCTAGTTATAACACATTTCCCAAATGTTGCAAATACTTTTCACATATATTTCATAATTGCACGCGCAGTAACTGACGTTTTTCCTTGCACTTCCAGTTAAAGAATGATACAATGTGATTTGTGTAAATGACATTAGATAAATATAGGAGGGTTACTCGTGAGTACATTATCGATTGTTTTACTGGTAATTTTAGTCGTACTGATAATCGCTTGTGTTGTGCTGTATTTCCTGGGTAAGAAAGCTGAAAAAAAACAGGCTGAACAGCAGGAGCAGTTAGATGCTGTTGCACAGACAGTATCTATGCTGATCATCGATAAGGGCAAGATGAAGTTAAAAGATTCTGGTCTTCCACAGATTGTCATCGACAATACTCCAAAGTATCTCCGCCGTTCTAAAGTTCCGGTTGTCAAGGCGAAAGTCGGACCGAGAATTACGACACTGATGTGTGATGCTCAGATTTATCCGCTCATTCCTGTTAAAAAAGAAGTAAAAGCAACAGTAAGCGGTATCTACATTACCGGCGTTAAGGGCGTGCGTGGTGCACTGGAGACACCAGAGAAGAAAAAAGGATTTTTTGCCCGTTTTAAAAAAGATAAAGACGAGAAAAAATAAGCACATAAAAACAGACCATTTTCCAGTGATCGGACAGTGGTCTGTTTTTCTTTCTACATATCTGTTTTCTCAATTTACAATGTAACTGAATCAGGTAAGTTTCCTGCTTCCATTGCGAATATCTGCCTTCTCCTCTTACAGTGTAAAATCCTTGCAGTTTTTCGGCTGTGCCTGGATTGCAAGATAGCAGTCAGCCACATGCTCCTGGTTCATATCCAGTGCATAATCAACCTTCATATTCAGACCACTTTCATTCTCTTTCAGATCCAGATTCGTGGCTGCAATTCCCATCTCTATGGTTCCATAAGGAGTTGTATAAAAAGTCATGTTTTTCTTTCCCTGTTCAAAAACCATATGAACATTCACAACACCTTTTTTACGGACTTCCATTCCCTTATCGGAAAATTTTATGTAATTAATCGTAGGTTCTGCAAAATCCTCCAGAATCTCCTCATAGCGCAGATAATGACTTCCATTACGGAAATAATACTCACCCGGAACAACGATCTCGATCGGTTCCTGATCTCCGTCTGCATCCATCATCTGAAGTCCCCTTACATGAATCAGCACTTCTTTATCCATTTTTCTCATACCCCTAATATTTCTCAATATCAATTTTCTTGGTCATTTCCACATCATATGGCAGAATGGAATTGGCAAATCCCCTGAACTCATCTGCCAGGTCACTCACATAGAAGCGATATGGAAAATCTTCCTGTTTCGTTCCGGTGCTGGAAAGCCCCTTCTCCTCAAGCAGTCTGCCAAGTTCCAGAGCCGTCTCATAAGCCGGATTCACGAGACATACCCCATCTCCCATGATCTTGCGTATTGTAGATCGAAGCAGAGGATAATGGGTACATCCCAATATTAACGTGTCAACATCTTTATCCTGTAATTCCTTCAGATAGCGGGCAGCCACTTCCTCAGTCACCGGATCATGAAGCCATCCTTCCTCCACCAGAGGAACAAACAACGGGCAGGCTTTGGCAAACACTGTAATCTCCGGGTCAAATTCCTTAAGATATTCCGCATGGATCTTACTGCCTACCGTTCCTACGGTTCCAATAACTCCCACTCTCTTATTTCTGGTCTGCTCGGCGGCAACTCTCGCTCCCGGCTCGATCACACCGATAATAGGAATATCAAACTCATCTCTCACCGCATCCAGCGCAAAAGCACTTGCCGTATTGCATGCCACCACGATTGCCTTCACCTGCTGTTCCTGAAGAAACCGGATGATCTGGCGGGAATAACGAATGATCGTTTCCCTGGATTTACTTCCATAAGGCACTCTCGCCGTATCACCAAAATATACAATTTTTTCGGAAGGAAGGTTACGCATGATCTCACGCGCCACAGTCAGTCCTCCCACACCGGAATCAAAAACTCCTACCGGTGCTTCTCTGTCTATTTTCATTAAACTATTCTCCATCTCTATTGGTTATCTGTTATCCTAACCATCGTCAGCCCTGTAATCATATAGTCTCAGCAATACATAGTCCTGACAATATATAATGGTTGTTTTCTTATATTATCACCAATTGAGAACACGCGCAAGCCAGAAGGAAATCTTTATATCCGTTCTTTCTGAACCTTCCGGAATATCCGAAAAACAGAACTCTGGATACAGCGTCCCCCACCACGCCGTCATCTGCTCCGGCTCCTTTTCCGTTTCTATAAAATGTTCCACCTTCTCAGGATATACAGCAGAAAACACATTCACTGCAAGCATCCCCAGCACTCCTGCTGTCAGCGAAATCACCAGTTTCCTGATCGTCTTTGTCCTGTCCATAATTCAGTCCTCATTTCTTCAAATATTTTTTTCAGATTCCTCATCTGTCTGAATTATGGACATTTTTTCCCTTTCTTATACGTCCTCTATCATTCTTATACATCTGCCACACTACTTATATATCTTCCGTCTTTCCTATATATCAGCTTCCACATTTTACTTTTCACCAAACCTGCGCCGCAAAAATATCAGCGATATTCGCCATCTGTATTTCTCACAAGTCAGCGATGAGACTTCCATTCACGATACTCACCTGCGGCAGATCCGGCATTTTACCATGCTGATATTTCTCATAGAAAACATCCCTCAAAGTCACAGTTTTTACATTCTTCTCCGACATCCGGTTTTCGATCAGACCGGTCAGATACTCACCCAGAGAAGAATTATCCTCCCCCTGCCAGCTAAGAATTTCCTGCACATTTTCTGCCCGAAAAATATAAAGGTCTTCTCCTACAAAAGGCTCATCCTTCAGATAATCAAGAACCATCTGCCATCTTCCATCCTTCAGAATTGTTTCCCCCAGAACCAGTACCTGCAAATGCCCCATATCCAGAAACTTCTCCTGAGAACGATCATAAACATTTTCAATTTCCTGAAAATTCTGCCCGCTGATCTGCAGAACTCTCGCACCGCCATCCTCTTCACTCTTTTTCTGCCCTGTACTCTGGGAAAGATCCGGCATTCCATAAATTGCAGAGATTCCCTCGGCCGAAGCATCCACCCCTAACGCCAGCGGATACATCCGTTTCTCCGGCTCCACAGCAGAAGCACATCCACCCAGAAACAACATACAAAACAACATCGTGGAAATTACAGCCGCAGCTTTTTTCCTGTGCCGCCCTTTTCCCCGGAAAAACAGATACATCTGACAGAGCAGAAGCCCTGGAACAAAAACATATCCCAGATACCATCCAAAATAGTCCATGATTCCCTTTCCATTTTCCTCGATCAGTGAGATCAGATAGATCACTGCCGGTATCCAGAACCGCCCGTTTCCCAGATGTGCCTTCCGGCAGATTTCATGTCCATAGTGCAAAAGACTTCCCAACGCGAACAGCAAACTGTACAAAAGGAACCCCAGCCACAGCACATCAAATCTCGCCAGCACATTTCCCGGCAGATCCGCACCATCCAGAAGCGGCAGAACCGGATATCTTTCCGCCTGCACTCTCCCATAGCCAAGAACAGCCGGAAGCAGAATCTCCATCCCTGCCAGAATCCCACCCAGAGTAATGATCCCAAACATCACAGACTTCCCGGCGCTTCCATATTTCTCTACATTTCCAAGCAAAAACGGAAGCAGCCCGACTGCCGAAAACGCACACACCACTCCATATCCCGACCAAAGGATTTTTTCCCCGGAAAAATTCCAGCTCTGCACCATTTTCTCCAGATATGCAGCTTTTCCCTGTGGAATGCAAAGCACCATCATTAATAAAATTCCTGCCAGAAGCAACCCTCCGGAAACCTCCGCAATCCTGCCGCGCCTCTGCATACCCTTATGCGCACCCACTGCACAGGTCAGAATCGCCCAGAACGCAATCCACCTCCCGGAAATCCCCGTGATCAGACTGATCGGCACCACCTCTTGCAGCAACGCCAGAAGATATCCCCCCGCCAGAAGAATAAACAGAAGAAAAAACGCCCCTGTCACCCTTCCCATAAAAGCACCTGCCGTCTTCTTCAAATCCTCAAACGCAGGTGCCAGACGGATCAGAAACACCACATAAAAACACAGCAACACAACTGCGATCACCGTTCCGATCACCGCATCCACCCCGTTCAGCTTCCCTCTCCCGCTCATACAAAGCCAGAACGGAGCCAGAAACCCAAGTATCATCTGCCTGTAAAGCTGTCTGTGTGAAATCCTGTTATTCTCCGCAAACTCCATCCTGTACCTCCTGTCATTCTCTGTTCCTCTCCGATATTTTTCCCTGTTATCCCATCTCTTTTTTATTATTTCCTTTTCATTACTTTCTCTCTTTTACCTTTTCTTTCTTCTCCTCTCCTTTGTATTTCTCTCTTCTCTTTTTCTATTTCCTGTCCATTTTTTGGTTCATTCTAAGGCGGATTTTTTCTTCCTCCCTTGCATACAGTGGACGCTTCCATCTCTTCCTGAATGGAATCCGAAGAATCCCGTCACCCATTCCTGACAATCGTTCCTTCTTTATAAAAGGCACCAGATACGGCACGCCGAAACTCAGCAGTCCCGCCAGATGTCCCACTGTAAAATACACGCCAAGAACAAGCCCGTAAATTCCCAGATATCCTCCAAGGATCAGAAACCCATATTTCAGCAGCCGAAACGCAGACGCAAATTCCTCATTCGGAACCGTAAGCGAACCAAGCGCAGTCAGAGCCACGATCATCACCACGATCGGACTCACCAGATTTGCCTCCACTGCTGCCTGACCGATCACCAGACCTCCGACAATCCCGATCGCATTTCCCAGTGCACCCGGAATCCTCACCCCTGCTTCCCGGATCAGCTCAAACGCCAGCTCCAGAAAAATAAGCTCCACAACACTGGAAAAAGGAACTCCTTCCCTCGCCTCCGCAAAAGAAAGGATCAGATTCGACGGCAGAATCTGCGTGTGAAACCGGATCACCGCCAGATAAAGTCCCGGTAAAATGACCGCCATGATCACTGCCAGATACCTCAGCACTCTCAGAAAAGAAGCCATCTCAAACCTGTGATACCAGTCCTCACTGCTCTCCATAAAACTGTTAAAATTCCCCGGCAGCACCAGCGCCTCCGGTGAATTATCACACAGCAGAACTACTTTTCCATTCAAAATTTCCTGCACCGCCCTGTCCGGACGCTCCGTAGTCTGATACTGCGGAAACGGCGAATACCATGCATCCTCCGTCAGTTGTTCCAGCATTCCACTGTCCAGAATCCCGTCAATTTCGAACTCCTCCAGACGCTCTTTCACATCTTCCAGAAGCTTTTCATGTACCAAATCTTCCATATATAATATCTGAACCAGAGTATGCGAACGCACCCCGACAAAATACTCCTCCACCTTCAGCCGGGTATCCCGAAGCCGCTTCCGTACAAGCGCAGAATTACTCTTTACACTGTCGCCAAACCCCTCCTTAGAACCACGAAGGACCTGCTCCTTCTCGGCCTCCGTCACCCCCAGCCCAGGGTATCCCTTGCTGGAAATCTTCATGGCACAGTCGTATCCATCCATGAAAAAAACCGCATTTCCAGCCAAAAGTGCCTTGATCGCTTCCTCCATATCCTCAAGCTTCTTCACATCCGCGATACCCAGACTGTTATTCCTGACAAATTCAAGAATCTGATCCGGAGAAACCTCCCAGAAATGATTTACCATCTTTCCAATCGCAGAATCTTCCAGCATCATATTGGACACTGCCACCTCAATATAAACCATCAGGCAGTCCACCTTATGCCCCTCCCCCAGCTTCATGGGACGGATCAGAATATCACTGCAATTCTCCAGACGCTTTCTCAGATACGCCTCATTCTTCCGCAGACTTACAGAAATCTCCCTCTTTTCCTCCTGTACTTCATTTTGTTTTTCATTTCTCTTTTTATTTCTCTTTCTGTTTTTCTTTTCATTCTCTTTTTCCGCATCTCCTGTCCCCTGCATCATTTCCGATTCCCCCATCTCCTCACCTCCATTACAAAATTTTCCCGAAAAAAAAGAGAGGTTTTTCACCTCTCTTAGAATCCCCGGATTTCCAGAATTTATCCGTCATATTTTTTATCTGCGACCTCTGGCCTTCTCTTTCTCAGCTTTTTCCCTCTCAGCATTCTCTGCCTCAATAGAGCGCATGATCGCCATCCTCTGATTCTCAATATGCTGGAAAGAAAGCTGCTTCGCACGTTCCACGTCACGCTCCCTGATCGCTTTGGTCAGCTCCTCATGCTCCTTTACCAGAAGATCCCGCGTCTCTCCCTCTTTCAGATACTCCACACGATAACGGTAAATCTGCTCACGCATATTGTTGAGTACCTGGATCAGACGCTTATTATCAGAAGCCTTATAAATAATCTCATGAAAAGCCACATCTGCCTCTGCCAGCTTTACAAGATTTCCCTCTGCAATGGTATGTTCAAACTCTTTGGCCGCCAGCCAGAGTCTTCCCATTTCCTCCTCAGACATACGGTCGCAGGCTTTCTCAATCGCAACATTCTCCAACGCGATACGAACCTCCAGAACGTCATTTAAATCCTTCTCTGTAATATTCGCAACCTGAGCACCCCTTCTCGGGATCATCACTACAAGACCCTCCTGCTCCAGCTTACGCATCGCCTCCCTGATCGGAGTTCTGCTCACACCAAGTTTCTCAGCCAGCGCAATCTCCATCAGCCTCTCACCCGGTTTCAGCTCTCCCTTCAGAATCGCCTGACGCAGTGTATTAAACACCACATCTCTTAATGGAAGATACTCATTCATATTTACAGAAAAATCACTTGTCATTCGTATTTCCCCCTGTCTTTTCACTATCTGTTTTTATCTGTCTATTATCTGCTTATTGACTTTTACTGCTTATTGTCTTTTACTATTTATTACTGTCTGCTTTTTATCTTTCTACTGTTCATTTACTGTCTGTTATATGCTTCTGTGGCAAAAACAGTCTTCGCAAGTCTGCTCTCACGCAATACCTCTGCTGCCTTTTCCATCTTCTTTTTATCGTCAAAAATTCCAAACACAGTCGGGCCGCTTCCACTCATGATCGCCTTCAGTGCTCCATTCTCTTCCATCAGATCCTTGATCTCCTGGATCACCGGATACTTCCCGATAATTCCCGGTTCAAACACATTTCCCATCTTAGATGTCATAGAATAAAGATCACCATTCTCAATATCCCGGATCATTCCGTCAATATCCGGATGAACCTGAATTTCATCCAGTTTCAGACTCTCATAAGCCACCTTAGTAGAAACATTGATCGCCGGTTTTCCCACCAGAACATAACACTCCGGCACCTGTCTGATCCTCGTAAGCTTCTCACCGATGCCCTCTGCCAGAGCCGTTCCCCTCATCACACAATAAGGAACATCCGCACCGATATTCACAGCACGATCCATCAGATCCTGCTCACTCAGCCCCAGCTTAAATAAACGGTTCATTCCCACCAGCGCAGCCGCTGCATCCGAACTTCCGCCCGCCATTCCCGCTGCCACAGGGATAAATTTATCCAGCCGGATCGAAACACCCTGCTCGATCTGAAACTCATCCATTAAAAGCTTCGCAGCCTTATACACCAGATTTCTCTCATCATTCGGGATAAACGGATAATTCACACTCAGAGAAATCCCCGGCTCCTTCTTTTTCTTCATTTCCAGAACATCATACATCTTGATTGTCTGCATGATCATCCGTACCTCATGATAGCCGTCCTCTCTCTTCCCGAGAATATCCAGCCCCAGATTTATCTTAGCCAATGCACGTAAACGCATAAAACCCTCCGCTCGTTTTTTATTGTACTTTGTATACAAAAGTATTTTGTATTTATTTTAAAACATTTTCAAACTGATTTCAATACAACAGCCACAGTTTTTTCCGGTAATTTTTTTCGTTAATTATAACTGTCCACTCCATACACAACAGCTTCGTTAATATCAACAAACAGAAATCCGCATGCCAACAACCAGAGACTGACCATTTCCTGCTGCATCTCTACAGCTCTGCTACAGAAAAATCCCTATAGTTTTTTATAGTTTTAGTTTTATAATTTTTATACCTGTACCTGTTTTACCAGAATCAGCGGCTGCCCCGCCCTGACTTCATTTTCTGTCACCCCATTTATACTGCATATTTCCTCCACCGTCGTATAAAACTGCCTCGCAATATCCCAAAGCGTATCTTCCGGCTTCACCATATACACCGTAATTCCCGGCATACTCTCAATTTTCTTCCTGTCCAGCGGCTGTTCCTCTACCTCATCGATCAGCATCTCCTCCCACTGCCGGAACACCAACACATTCAGCCCCACCGCGGCCTTCACTTCAATCTCATCTCCATCAGCCATCGTAGTAGAAAGCTGCTCCAGATCCGCCTGAAGAAAATAAGTACAGTCCGGTGTAATTCCCTTCGCCTCGATCAGATGCGTAAACGGCAGCATCGCTTCCATCGAATAAAACGGCATCTCATCATTTCCAATAATATAGAGAATTTTCAGCAGAACAATCCCCTCTGCCAAAACTCCCTCCTCCGTAATCTTCGTCTTGTCAATCTTCACCTTTCCACTGCTGTGACAAAGCTGCAGAACCTTCCCCTGACTCTCCTTCACAGCCACCCTGTCAGCCACTCTGCACCTGGAAAAATTCCTCACCAGCAAACTCTCCAGCATTTCCTTTTTCCCATGAAGCACACACTCCTTCAACGGCGTATAGACATCCAGAATCAGCTCATGCTCCTCTTCCCTGTACAGTTTCATATTCAATTCCAGCACCACATCCACCTGAAGAACTCGTTCCTCCCCGTCTCCATCCGGCTTCACTTCAATTCCCTGATGAAGCACCGAAACTTCAATATGAGGAATCAGATCCTCCCCACATCCACTGCACTCCATCTCACTGTTAAAAGGCATGGAATATTCCAGCCACTGCGGCGGATTTTCTTCCTCTCCCCCTGCATACATCACAAAAACCGACAGCTCCCCCTTCACTCTCAGCCGGTCATCTTCCGGACGCAGATCCAGATTCCGCGGCTCTATCGTATACCAGAGAAGATTCTCCACATTCGGCCGGTTGGACGCCAGATTCATATCATCCTTGATACGCAGAGTATCCTTTTTATGTACACACAGACTCATCAGCCGGACCGTTTTCTTCTTCACTGACACATCCGCTTCCTCCAGCGAAACCGGAATCTGAAGCCCCGCCAGCTCATCCACAGAAGCAAAAAAAGTCACGATCGCCTTGATATTCAATTTTCTGGAATGAATCACATGAATACTCAGATCCTCAATCTCCCAGCTCAGACACAGTTTATCTCCCCCTTCAATCCCTTCCAGATTCATCGTTTCATCCATCGGAAGCTTCGCAGAAAGACTGTAAACCCTCCCCTCCTGCTCCCCCACATAAAGCAAATCTACATTCAGGCTCCCCTTCAGAAAAGCCTTCCCCTCACTCAGACGCACCTCATCCATGGAAACATCCGCCTTACTCTGAACCATCCGTCCCACATCCGGCTTCGCATCCGGCACATTATAATCCACATCAAAAGTCACCTGACTCGTCGCCTTGCTCTTCACACGCAGCATCTGCACACTCTCTTTTTTCAGCTCCAGCATAATCATGACCCCTTCCTTTTATTCTTTTTCTTTTATTCTTTTTCTTTTATTACTTTCTCCCTTCTGTCCTGGCAGATTTCTGAGGGATATTTTATCCTGTAAACTGAACTGGTTTTCCTGTCTTTTTTATCTTCAGGACAATACAAGGGTACGATGGCTCACCACCCTGATTCCCCTCAGAAGGACCGATCAGCCTGGTCTTACAGAACACACCATTCTCCGACTCCGAAACCTCCTCCACCTGAATACTGTAGCCACCCGTCATCTGTTCCCCATACCCCTTCAGCAGATACAGGACATCCCCAACCAGATATGTCATCTGAAATTCCTTTTTCTTTCTCTGCTCAATAAACTCCACTGCCTCATCCGGAAGCTCCTCCTGCTTCACGATGGCATATTCCACAGGCGTACGCTCCCCTTCCTCAATCCGGATCAGCTCACACCCCGTCAGAAACACAGCCACTGCCAGACACACTCCCAGCACCCACGCCATTCGTCGCACAAAGACACCCCTGCCACATTCCTTACTACTCATTCTATGCTTTCCCCATATTAACTATACCCCATCTTTTCTAACCGTTAGAAAAAATCTTCCATATCTATCCAGTTGACTCCCTTTCCTTGCGTCCGCCCTCTTCTCTCCTCACCATCTTTTACAAGAAAAAACATTGCACCCCATCTTTCAATCCCTTATAATAAAAGAACTATACAAAACAAAAAACACAAGGGCACAGTTCAAAAATCCACGCCCGGAAAGGATCAAAAACCACATTATGATACGCTTTATCTTAGTCTGTATTGTCGTAATCGGCTATCTGATACTCTCAATCCCGATACTTCTCATAGAATGGATCATCGGCAAATTTTCCCCGGAAACCAAAGACATCAGCTCCCTCCGGATCATTCAGGCAGTCTTCCGCTTCATCCTATGGATCACAGGAGCCAAAGTCACCGTGATCGGAGAAGAAAACGTTCCAAAAGACACCCCAGTCCTGTACATCGGCAACCACAGAAGCTACTTCGACATCCTTCTCACCTACTCCCGCTGCCCGATCCGCACAGGCTACATTGCCAAAAAAGAAATGGAAAAAATCCCGCTGCTGTCCACCTGGATGCGCTACCTTCACTGCCTCTTCCTTGACAGAAAAGACATCAAACAAGGTCTGAAAACCATCCTCACAGCAGTAGAAAAAGTAAAATCCGGCATTTCCATCTGCATCTTCCCGGAAGGAACCCGAAACAGAAATGCAGACGAGACAGACATGCTTCCATTCCATGAAGGAAGCTTCAAAATCGCCACCAAAGCAAAATGCCCGATCATCCCAATCGCCATCAACAACTCCGCAGACATCTTCGAAGCACATTTTCCAAAGATGTCCCCAGCCAAAGTTGTTGTAGAATATGGCAAACCAATTTATCCGGATGAGCTAAGCAAAGAGGATAAAAAACACATCGGTGAATACACCCAGAATATCATTCGCGAAATGCTGATCAAAAACAAACCACTTACTGAAAACTAAAAAAATTCCGCAGGTTTCATCCAGCCATGTACTGTCCCGGAATCTATAGCAATTCCAACGGATCATACAGGCTCCAAAACCTGCGGAATTTTTTTACTTTTTTATTTCTTTACCAGCCTTTTCTTTGCTTACATTATTATTTCTTTGTTCACATTACTGTTTCTTTATTTACATCAACCTATTTACATCAGCCTCACAAGAACAATCGCCGTAACCGCCCCGGCAGTCGTAGCCAGCAAAGCACCCGGCAGCGTATATCTGGTTTTCTCAATCTTCACAGAACCAAAATAAACACTCATACAGTAAAACACACTCTCCGTCGCACTCATGATCACCGCTCCCATCAGCCCTGCTGCCGAATCCGCCCCATACTGCTTAAAAATATCCAACAGCAAACTCACCGCAGCACTGGAAGAAAACATCCTCACCACCGTAAGCGGTACTATCTCCGCCGGAATCCCCACTGGTTCTAACAATCTTCCCAGCACACGTCCGACAAAATCCAGAAAACCAGATGCCCGTAAAATTCCAACAGCCGTCATCAACCCAATCAGCGTCGGACAAATCCCCACCACCGTTTTCATCCCGTCCTTCGCGCCATCCAGAAAATCATTATAAATATCCCTTCTGGCCACAAGCCCATGAGCCACAATATACAACATAAAAACCGGAATGATCAGATCAGAAAAATAAGAAAACAACCTCATCCGTTCAGTCCTTTCAACACATGAATCACTATGCAGCACCCGTTTTACTCCTGCTTTATTTCTGCTTCATTTTCACCCCATTTCTCTTTTATTTCTACTTCATTTCTACTTTATTTTTGTTTCCTTCCTCTCCCACTGTCAACACTGTCGATTATGCCACATCTCTCCTGTCCATAATTTTACAGAAAATCACAGCCACCACAGTACTTGCAGCCGTCGCCACGATTGCCGGTGCCACCACCGCCGTCGGCTCCGCACTTCCGTACTGCATCCGATACGCAATGATATTCACAGGAATTAACTGTAAAGATGATATATTAATAATCAGAAAGGTACACATCTCTCTGCTCGCTGTAATACTCCGTCTCGCTGTAATACTCTGTCTCTCTGTAATATTCCGTCTATCCCTAAACTTCACATTCTCTGCAGTATTCCCCATCTTCTTATCAGACAGGATTCCCTCCTGCTCCTGTTTCAGGCATTCCATAGCCTTCAGTCCTGCCGGTGTTGCCGCCCATCCAAGGCCCAGAATATTGGACAGAAAATTCAAAGAAATATATTTACCCGCCTCCGACTCTTCCTCCAGTCCCGGAAACAAAAAACGAACAACCGGACGCATCTTCTGCGACAGCTCTTTCACCAGCCCTGCCATTTCCGCAATCTTCATCAGCCCCGACCACATCGCCACAACTCCTGCCATAGAAATACACAAACTCACCGCATCTCTCGAAGAAGAAACAGCCGCCTCCGTCACAACCTTCAGATTCCCTGTAAAAATCCCATATACGATTCCGACCAGAATCATCCCACTCCACAGATATGTCAATCTTCCGGCTCACCCTTTCATTTTTTATTTTCCATATGCAAACACCAGATAACAACACAACAACTCTTCAGGCTTTCATCCACTCCCCCTCTTCCTTACAAACTATTCCATTTCTTACTCTGTCAGAACTTCCACTGTATCTGAATCGACCCCGGCAGCACTTTCAGCAAAGTGATCATTTTATCTACCGTAAAACGTTTCTCGTCAAACCCGATCTGATTCCAGAGACTTATATTGGACACTACTTTTTCCATCTGTTCTGGAGTTGCATGGTTTTCTGCCAGAACCACCATCTCCTCCACCTTTTCCTGCCGAAGCTGATCTAACTGATCCACACGCTGATTAATATAATTTGTCAACGTTTCCCCCGCGCCAAGCAAAGATTCCACCAGCACAGAAATCTCTCTCTCAATCTCTTCAATCTCACCATAAATTCTCTGTACCCGCGGATTCTCCTTCAGTTTCGCATATCCCAGAGGTGTCTGTGATTCTCTGAGTTTTTGCACCATCGCCTGATATACATAATTCTCCACATCTTCCGTATAAACCTTTCCGCAGCCCGGACAAGCCTTATTATTCAGGCGCTTCGTGCATCGTAAGTACTGTTTACCGGACTGTATTTTGATACTCATCAGCGCATATCCACAATGTCCACACTTCACCTTTCCTGCCAGCCAGGTATTCACAGCCTTTCTGTTTGCCTGAATTGTCTTATTCCCAAACAGCTTGATCCTGCAGTTCAGCCATTGTTCCGAAGAAACCAGCCCCTCATGAGGGGCTGCCACCAGCATATGTCCTTTCAGATTCTGCAGTTTATCCGTCGTCACATCCCGTCCCTGATATAAATAACATCCATGCACACCGTCAAACATCTCCTGTCCGCTGACAATATTCGTACCCTGACTCTTAAAAAAACGATACACATCCATATCCGCCCGGACATATACCGGATTTCTCAGAAGCTGTGCCAGCATCGGGCGAATCAGTTCTTTTCCATAAAACTGAACTCCTTTTTCCGCATAGTACCGCGTAATGTCCCCATATGAAGTGTCCGGTTTTTCGTACATTTCAAAAATTTCACGCACAATCTCCGCTTCCTGTGGCTCCTCCACCAGTTTCTTGGTATGAATCCCATCCATCATAATCTCCTCCAGTCGATATCCGTAAGGAGGTTTTCCACCCATATGAAATCCCTTCTGACTTCGGGAATAATAAGCATCACTGACTCGCTTCTGTATGGTTTCCCGCTCAAGCTGTGCGAACACAATACAGATATTCAGCATCGCTCTCCCCATTGGCGTAGACGTGTCAAACTTTTCCGTGGAAGAAACAAACTCTACCTGATACTGCTGAAACAGCTCCATCATATTCGAAAAATCAAGGATTGAGCGGCTGATACGATCCAGCTTATACACGATCACTTTTTCCACCTCACCTCTTCGGATGTCTGTCAGAAGCTGCTGAAGCTGTGGCCGTATCGTATTTTTTCCACTGTATCCCTTATCCTTGTACTCCTTAAAAGTCCCGCCCTTCAGTTCATACTTACAGAATTCAATCTGGCTCTCAATGGAAATACTGTCTGCTCTGTCAACGGACTGTCTCGCATAAATAGCATTAATTCTCTTCATAGAATTCCTCCTTTTGACCACAGCAAAGATGGACTCCACGCAGAACAAGCCTCGGTCTCTGCTGCTTCCTTATAATCAGGTTTACTCCGGAAACATCCAGACCCCAGAATAAACCGCTAACAGATTCGTAATACAATTACGATATCAGATATTCAAAAATCTGTAAATCGACTTTTTTCTACATATATGTATAGATTTTTCAGACTTTTGCATTTATAATACATTTATAATGCAATTATAATAAAGAGTTATGAAAACAACCTTTTTATATCTGGCCCGCTACCCATTGATCATTTCCACTCGTTGCACTGCAAAGAACCAGAATCCCCATACTTCAGAAACATCACCGTAAACACTCCCCATAAGCACCTTCACAAGTATCCATCCTCAAAAACATACATCTCAGACATACACCACAGACCTTTGAAAGGAAAATTTTTATGAGAAGAAAACGTACCGATTCCCTGATCCAGTGGAAAAAAAGCCCCAGCCGCAAGCCTCTCATTCTCCAGGGACTCCGCCAGACGGGTAAAACCTGGCTGCTTCTGGATTTTGGCAGCAAACAATACGAAAACACCCTGTACATCAATCTGGAAACTGACAAACCTGCTGCCGATTATTTATCCATTCCCCACGATCCACAGGAAGCACTCCTCTTTCTGGAAACCTATGCCGACAAACCACTCCGTCCCTCCACCTCCCTGCTGATCCTCGACAACCTCCAGTGCGTCCCGCAAATATCCACACTCCTCGCCGGCATCGCACTGGACTTTCCACACTATCACATCGCAGCCATCAAAAAAGGTGTATATCCTGATCCGGACTACACCTCCAATGATTTCGATATTCTGACTTTATACCCCATGGATTTCGAAGAATTTCTCTGGACCAACGCCGAATTTGCCCTTGCACGGGAAATCCGCGCCCATTTTTCCACCTTCACTTCCATGGAAAAATCCCTGCATGCAAAAGCACTTCACCAGTTTCACCTCTACCAGATCACAGGCGGAATACCGCTTTCTGTTCTGGAATACAAAAAAGGAAAAAGCTTACTGATGGTTCCCGATATTCAGCAGAAAATCCTCGACCTTTATCTGGCAGACATTACTGCCTCTGCCCCAAAAGGAACCGCCACACACAGCCGCAAAAGCTGGCTTTCCATCCCCTCTCAGCTTGGAAAAAGCAGCCGCAGATTCCAGTACACCCGAATCGCCAAAGGTGCCACTGCCAAAACTTATCAGGAATCTCTCAACTGGCTGATCCATTCCGGCCTTGCCCTCTCCTGCCCAGGCTACGCAAAAACTGAGCCTGAAGCCCTCTCCGGACTTCACTTATACCCCGTCGACGTCGGTCTGTGCACCCGCATTTTAAAACTTCCGTCCTACCAGCTCCTGTCCGGTGAAGAAAGCCCCTCCTGCACTGCATGCGCAGAAACCTTCCTCGCACAGCAGTTTACCCAAAATGGCTATAACCTCTCCTACTGGCACAGCCAGAATCAGGCAGAAGTCCCTTTCCTTCTCGAAAAATCCGGAAAGTATATCGCCGTAGATTACCGCCTGTCCCCACACCAGAAATGCCGAAATCTCATGCGTTTTAATGACAGCATTGGAAAAAACATCCTCTCCAACAACAGCAATTGCAAAAGCAACTGCGGTGAGAACCATAATATAAAAAATAACAGCGATGAAACCAATACCCCCCAAAATAATAACTGTAAAAAAATGTATCTCGTTTCTTCCGAAAACTTCAAAGAAAAAGAGCACTATCGGATCTTACCGTTTTACGCAGCATTCTGCCTTTAAGCTGAATCCTTCTGCTCTCCATATAAAAAGAGTGGCAGTTCCTTCAGGGTTGTATCCCCAAAGCAACTGCCACTCTTTTGGGCTTATCCCACATCTCAGCAATATTTCTTAACAATACATCACAGCAATCCTGTGTGCAAAAATGCCTGATATCGGTCTGCTCCGTTTATTTCTTATTTCTTACTTTTTATTTATTTCACTTCTACTAATTCAATTCTGAAGTTCAGTTCTTTTCCTGCCATCTCATGATTTGCATCAAAAGTAATTGTCTTTTCTTCTTTAGCTGTTACTTTTACAGGGAATGGCTGACCATACTGATTGGACAGATATACCTGCTGGCCAACCACAAGATCTTCAGAACCCGGAAGCTGTGCAATTTCAAGAGTAAAGATTGCATTCGGATCTGCCATACCATAAGCTTCTTCCGGCATCAGATGAACATCTACAATCTGGCCAACTTCCATATCCGCAACTGCCGCATCAAATCCTCTGATCATCTGACCGGCTCCGCAGATAAATTCCAGTGGTTCTCCACGGTCATAAGAAGAATCAAACTGTGTTCCATCATTAAAAGTTCCTCTGTAATGTGTACGGCATGTTTTTCCCACATTGCGTCCTGTAATAGCAGCCTGTGTACCGCCGCAGCCACCACAACTGCTTCCACAGGAACCACCTTCTTCATGACCTCCACAGGAATGTCCCTCTTCGTGTCCTCCGCAGGAATGACCTTCCTCATGATGTCCACAGGAATGTCCTTCTCCGTGGTGATCACAATTCACGCCGGAAGATACCAGTTCCCCTTTCAGATAAGCCTCTACTGCCTCATCTGTATTTCCCTGCGCACCTGCACACAATTCAATGTCAGCCTCACTCAGAGCAGCCTGAGCACCGCCGCCGATACCACCACAGATCAGAACATCCACGCCCTGCTCTGCAAGCAGACCTGCCAGAGCACCATGTCCGCTGCCATTAGAACCGATCACTTCACTGGAAACAACTTTCTGGCCCTCAACTTCATATACCTTAAAAGATTCTGTTTTTCCAAAATGCTGAAAAACATTTCCATTGTCATAAGTTACTGCAATTTTCATGTGTAAAATCCTCCCATTTGTTTAAAAATCAGAAAAACCTGTTCTGTCCAGTATAGCTTGTCTGACAGGGAAAATCAAGCCTGAATAATCCAGCATTATCTCCTTCTTTATTCTTTATCCTTTTTCCCATACGCCATATCATTTTATATCGGTTTTATATCGTAACTGTTTTTGTTTTCTTACTGTAAACTCTTTTACCATTCACAATTTTATAGGCCCGCACACAATATTCATAAGTCCAGTAACTGCCAGCACCACTATAGCCATCTTTATCACCCCAGCTCAAAACAGATGCTTTCACTGTTTTAACAGCGTGATCATACCGATAAAAAATAAAAACTCAAGTCTGAGCCCTGACTCTTGTAGTCAGGGCTTTTCGTCATTCTCAAATTTACATATAAACAGCCGGACTATGAGAATCCCATCCTACAGACCGGCTGTTTTCTGTTAAAGGTTATATTCTTTGTATAACTGCTCACGTCTTTCAGAGTCTGTTGAAACAATCTGTATTTCATCAATTCTCTGTTCTTGAATCAATCGATTAATCAGACTTCCCAAGCGGGCTTCTCCCTGTGCCTGTCCGATTACCTGGCCTTCTGCACGTCCTTCTGCACGTCCGATGGCCTGGCCTTCTGCCTTAAGTCTTTCAGATTCCAGTTCCAGAACTTTTCCTCCCATAACATCACCCAGTCCTTTCCGGATCTCTTCTTCTTCGCGGAAGATATAGTCCGAGATCTTTACAATTAGTTTCGTTAAATCTGTATACAGTTCCGACTTTCCTGTTTCTGACAGCTCCTTTTCCAGATTCACACGGATTTCCTCATATTCGTTTAATAATATCTGGAATAACTCCGGGTTCTCATTAAGATCGTGTCCTTTTTTCTCATATCTCATAATATAAAATGGCAGAAGCATCAGCAGATTTTTCTCAAAAATGCTGGCCTTTGTGTAATCAGCCATTTTTATAGTTGGTATGGAATACAAATGCACCTTGCCATCCGGAAAGGCCACTTCTGCCTCCAGATAATCCGGTGTATTTTCCGAACTTCTCAGAAACAGTACACATGACTTTGGAAATTCTATCCGGTATCTGCGCCCCTGCTTCTCGGCATGTTCTATGCTGATTGCAAAATCATATTCGATCATGCGTATTGCCATTGTAGTATCATCTGTACTCTGGCATTCAATATGATACATTTTCTTTCCAATCAGCAGACAGGAGTCTGTAATAACTTCTCCGTTCTCCTGCTGGTGTTCGTTACGAAGCTGTGTGATCTTCACATCTTCCGGATATGAGGTATGAAATACTTCATTGATCAGCGGAACTGCCAGATAAGGCATCTTCTCAATCATGGTACGGAATACATCATCAAAAATGGTATTGTTCATATGACACTCCTTTACCTGTATTATAATATTTTGATCGGTTTTATTAAATACAGAATCTCTTTTGAAGTTATGTATTTTTATCTTTGGAATAAATGGCAGATGTCGCCCGGAAAATCATCTAAAAGAAATTTTCAAAATCTTATATAAATATAATTTCTATGAAAAATCTATTAGAAACAGTATTTATAAATACATATTTCCGACCATACACGTTCCCCGCTTTTCCATATCCACAATTACTTTTCTATGAAATTAACCTGTCAATCGTCCAAAAACTAACACTGCATTCGAATATGTAGGTCAGGGAACCTACTATGCAGGTCTCCACGCATTCAACAGAACTTCTGAAGACGGCAAGAAAGTATTCAGCCAGTGGTCTAACGTTAAAAAGGTAAATGTAAAATAATCCATTTGGGTAATTAAATACAGATTCCTAAAAAAGAAGGCTCCAGCCGTTTCGACTGGAGTCTTTCTTTTTTAGGAATTGTGTTAAAAACGAGTATAATTTTTTAGAATATCTGTATTTTTTCAATTTTGCAACTATGCCTCTTGGTCCGGGAATTGTAATTTA
>OLRT01000965.1_pt1 | contig 21367 bp, 15 predicted proteins | sample 1672021 | NCBI WGS metagenome assembly OLRT01 (sample SAMEA3136637, study PRJEB25190) | human gut metagenome | reverse complement strand
GTTAAGCACGCCGCCAGCGTTCATCCTGAGCCAGAATCGAACCCTCCACAAAAAAAACGAAAGGGAACCATTGATGACCCCAAAAATTGACGCGACTTCTTAATAAGGAAAAGAAGTCCGCACGAAAAACCCCGGCCCCCATCAAGCGCCCTCGCGCACCCACGGGCAAACACCCGCAGGCGGGAACCGGACTGGCATAAAATCAACCAAAAAAGTAGTACAAACACACTCTTGAGTTCTCAAACCACCACACATCAACAAGCTTCGTTCTCAGGAGGAGAAGTCCGCCGTGCTGAGCAGCAAGAGATAAACATACACGGGATGGGCGAACAACGCAAACCGATGGGCGCAGGAAAGCTAGGAACCGTTGCAATGACGCGGTTCCTTCGGCGTGTCGCAAAAGCCTGTTTTTGGCCTTCTGATACCAGAATAGACCTCGAATACCGCTCCACACAGCACTACACTCACTGTATTTCGGCGTGTCGCGGATTGTTCACCGCCCATTCACCGCGTCCGCGTCGCCGCATGCCGGGTACAGCGCGTCCTAATGTTTCAGTATGAACGAACGAAACATCATCGAAACCCAACCGGAGCGCACGGATCTGCCGCTCATCGTGATTCCCGTGATCGTCGAATCAATGATCGAGCCGTTCGCCGCCAACTTCCCCCTGCTGCACGATATCGCCCGCATCCGCATGCACTGCGATTTCACGCTGGACACCGACACCATCCTCGAACGCACCAAGGATGCCGAAGCCGTCATCGTCATCGGCTTCCACATCACCGATGACATATTGGACGCGATGACCGTTCGGGGCCATGTCTCGTGCTTTGCGTTCGGCGGCACCGGCGTCGCCAGCTACATCAATCTTCCCGTCGCGCGCGAGCGTGGCATCCGCGTGTGCAACGTCGTGCATTACGGCGACCATGCCGTAGCCGAGCACGCATTCGCCCTGATCATGGAGCTCGCCCGACAGGTCGGCCGGCTTGACGCGCAGGTGCGTCGCGGCGACTGGGGCGGCATCGACGGCATCGGGCTGCACGGCAAGAAGCTCGGTCTGGTCGGATTCGGCGGCATCGGCCGGACCGTCGCCCGCATCGCCAATGGTTTCGGCATGAAGACACTGGTATGGAACAGCCATGTGCACGGCATCGATGGGTTGGACATCACCCTCATTGACGATATGGATGAGGTGTTCGCGCAGTCGGATATCATCAGCCTGCATCTGCCGCTGCTCGACGGCACCGCAGGCATCATCACGTCTCGGCAGCTCGACCGGATGCGCCCCGGTTCGATGATCGTCAATACCGCCCGCGCAGAAATCATTGAACCGGGGGCGTTGACCCGCCGGCTTCAACGAGGCGACGTGCGTGCGGCCATCGACGTGTTCGACCATGAGCCGCTGCCGATGGACGACCCGCTGCGCTCCTTGGACAATGTCGTATTGACGCCGCATGTGGCATGGCGTGACGACGAGGCCTGCGTCAATCTGACCCGACAGGTGATCGACGCGGTGGCCTCGTATTTCACTGGCGGCGACTATAACGCCGTGCCGTAGCACCAGTCAGCCGTGGCGGCGCTTGCCGCGGCACCGCTACAGTGAGGCGGCTTCGATAAGACGAACCGTATATTCGGACTTGGGATCGCCCAGAATGCTTGCAGTGGAGCCGGCCTCCACCACATGACCGTCGTGCAGCACGAGAATACGGTCCGCTATATGCTGCACGACGCCCAGGTCGTGCGAAACCATGATCAGCGCCGTGGACGGCCTGGCCTGTCGGATCGCGGCGAACGTCTCCAGGATCTGCAGGCGAGCCGGCACATCGATGGCGCTCATCGGCTCATCGGCGAGTATCACGTCCGGCTCGGTGATGATCGCGCGGGCGATGGCGACGCGCTGCGCCTGGCCGCCGGACAGATCCATCGGATATCGGTCGATGAACACGCCGGCATCCAATCCGACCCGTTCCAGCGCCGCGTGCACGTTCTCGCGAATGCCTGCGGGGTCGGGCCTGCTCCCCCGCCGTCGCAGGGACAACGGCTCGGCGACGATATCGCCGACCGTCCATCTGGGGTCCAGTGATCCGTAGGGATCCTGATATATCAGTCCGGAATCGTGGCGCAGCCGCCGCAGACCGGAGCCGCCACGCAGCACCGGCGTGCCGCGGTACTCCACAGTGCCGCCATCGGCGTTCCCCAACCCCAGCATGATGCGGGTCAACGTCGACTTGCCGGAGCCGGAGCCGCCGATCACAGCAAGGCACTCCCCCTCATATACGTCCACGTCCACGTCGAACAGCACCTGATGCGCGGCGGCGCGCCGGCCGAACGACTTGCAGATCGACCGCGCGCCCAATACGACGGCGGGCCTGTCGAGTTTCCGCTCGGAACCACTTGTTGACGGTTCCGTCATGGAGGATGACGCGGCAACTTGGGATATACGGAAATCGCTCACGATGACTGCTCCTTATCCCCGGCATCCCCGGCATGCAATGTCAGTTCCCGGGCAGCCCCGACCAGCCGCCGCGTCCGCTCGTCGCGCGGCGAGGCGAGCACGTCGGCGGTGCGCCCTGACTCCACTATCCGCCCTTCGTCAAGCACATAGCAGTGCGTCGTCGCGTGGGCCAGCACGGCGAAATCATGGGTGATGAACAGCAGTGACGCGCCCGTGTCATCGACCAGGGAGACCAGCAGGCGCACGATCTGCCGCTGGGTGATCGAATCAAGCGCGGTCGTCGGCTCGTCGGCGATGATGAAACGCGGAGAGGTAATCAGCGCAGTGGCGATGCCGACGCGCTGCTGCTGCCCGCCGGACAACTCGTGGGGGAATTTGCCGAGGACGTCGTCCGGCAGCCCGACCTTGCGGATCATCGCGCGGACACGCTCCCGACGCTCGACGGCGGTCAGGTCATAATGGAGCCGCAGCGGTAGTCCGACCTGCTTCTCCACACTCATCACCGGATTGAGGGATGCGGCCGGATTCTGGAACACCATGCCGGCGTAACGGCCACGGATGTCGGCAAGACGCCTGTCATCCGTACCGACCGTCTCCATGCCGCCCATCACTACCGAGCCGGACACCACGGCATGCGTCGGCAGCAGGCCGAGCATCGCCTTGGAAATCATCGACTTGCCGGAGCCCGATGCCCCCACCAGGCCGACGCGCTGCGCGTCGGCGATATCCAAGTCGACGCCGCGCACGATGGGCGCACCGCCGATGGCAATGTTCAGGTCACGAACCGTAACGCTCATCGCGCACCTCGCAATCGGGGATTCGTCAATGGGTCGGCGGCGTCGCGCAGCGCGTCGCCGAACAGGTTCAACGCGACCACCACGAGCGTGACGATCAGCCCCGGCCACAGCACGGTCAGCGGGTACACGTTGATGAACTTCACGGACGTGGCCAGGGAGTGCCCCCAACTGGGCACGCCCGACGGCACGCCGATGCCAAGGTACGTCAGACCGCTTTCGGCCAACACCGCGGTGCCTGCCGACAGTGACAGCTGCACCGTCAGCACAGGCGAGATATTCGGCAGGATATGGCGCGCCAGCACGTTCAGTCCCGAAGCGCCGTTCGACAGCGCCGACTCGACATAGGACGAACTCGCGGCGAGCATCGCCTGAGGGCGGGACACGCGCGCCAGATTCAACCCGTATCCGAATCCGCACGCGATCACGATGACGGCCACGGACGGACCGAGCGGCACGGCGAGAATCAGCGCGATCAGCACCGTGGGAATGGATATCAGCGCGTCGACGACGACCACCGATACCGCCGAAAGCGCCGCGTGTCTGGACACCATCAACGCCACGATGGCCAGTCCGAACACCGCAGCGACGGCCACGGTCAGCACGACGATCAGCAGGTTGGTGCGGGAGCCGGCCAGCAACCAGCTGAACACGTCGGCACCGGTGCCGTCGGTTCCCAGCCAGTGGTCGCGCGACGGCTTCGCCCACACATGGTAGCCGTCGGTGCTCCACAGCGAATACGGGGTCCAGACCAGCGACACCGCGGATGATGCCAGCCATAGGCCGAGCACGATCAGCGAGAACTTGCCCGCGGCGTGGCCCCACATCGTACCCAGAACGACACGTGCGGCGCACACGCCGCGGGCAGTGCGGGCACGGTCTTGCGCCGTCGTCGCGCTGTTCCCGGAAGACGGTTTTCCGGCTCCGGCTTGAGTCTTGGCATCGATCGGTCGCGTCATGCGTTCACCTCCGTGACATCGTCAGCCGACTTCAGCCGCGGGTCAAGCACCCGATGCAGCAGGTCGACCAGCAGGCCGATCAGCAGGAAAAAAGCCGCCAGCATGAACAGCTCGCTCTGCACGGCGATGAGATCACGGTTGCCGACATCGGTCACCAGACCGTTGCCGATGCCCGGCAGCGCGAACAGGTTCTCGATGACCATGACGCCGGTGACCATCTCCGCGAACGTCAGTCCGATGACGGAGACCAGTTGCGGCATGGCGAGGCGCAATCCCACGCGCAGCACCGCCTGCCGGCGGGTCATGCCACAGGACATGGCCATGTCGATGTAACCGGAGGATGCCAGTCCGCCCAATGCCGAGCGGGTGTACCGCATCAGCCCGGCCCCCACGATGATGCCCACCGAGCAGGCTGGCAACACCAGCGACATCAGCGCCGAACCGAAATCGGACCACCCGCCTTGGGGGAATCCCTGCGATGGAAACACGCCAATCAGTCCGGTTCCACGCGAGAACAGCAGGATCAGCAGCAGACCGCCCCACAGCGCGGGCACGGCGCCGCCGATGATGGCGACCATGTGAAACATGCCGCGAGCGGCGCGGCTGCGGGCCAGTGTCGCCTCGCATCCCAGCGGAATGCCCAGCCCCATCGCGATAAGCAGCCCGAGGACGATCAGCGGGAACGTCACCGATGCCCGCTCGCCGACCTGGGCGCTGATGGAGCGGCCGGTCAGAATGGAGGTGCCGAAATCACCGTGCAGCAACGCGCCGATCCAGTCGGCGTATTGCGCGATCAGCGGCCGGTCCAGACCGAGTTGCGAGCGCAGCGCGGCGACCCGTTCCGGCGGGGAATTCAGCCCGGCCATCACCGAGGCCACGTCGCCGGGCAGCACGCGCAATGCCGCGAACACGACGATGGAGATGCCGAACAGCGCCGCCGCGAACAGCAGCAGACGGCGTATGACGAATCGCAAGTGGACTCCTTCCGGTGAGAGCGCCGCGCATCCCGTCACAGCCCCCGACCCCGACGGCCGGAATCGCCTGTGCCGGGATACGCGGCGATTTCAGCCGTCACTTGGTGTAGGCGACGTTGTACAGCGGCAACAGGGTCTGGTTGAGGTTGATCGGGAAGCCGGTGACGCCCTTCGCGTACGCGGTGGTGACGCGGTAGTTGAACAGCCAGTCGGCGGGGGCGTCTTCGGACACCTTGCGTGCGGCTTCGGCGAGCAGCTTGTCGCGGTCGTCGTCGTTCGTGGCGGCGACGGCCTTGGCGTACAGGGCCTGGACCTCCTTGTTGTCGTAGTTGTAGTAGTAGGTCGGGTCGGCCCACTGGTAGAAGTCGTGGCTTTCGTTGTGGTCAACGAGCGAGATGTCGTAATTCCTGTTCGTATACACGTCCTGCAGCCACGTGGAGAATTCGACCACGTTGACCTTCAGGTCGATGCCGATCTTCTTGAGCTGGCTGCGCAGCTGGTCGCCGATCTCGGTGCCGTATATGTTCGCGTAGGTCAGGCTCAGCTGCAGCGGCTTCGATTCGGAGTATCCCGCCTCGGACATCAGCGACTTCGCCTTGTCAAGGTCGTACGGGTAGATGCCGGTCAGGTCCTCGTAGCCGGGGTCGAGGGAGGGGATCGGGCCGCCGAGGGCGGTGTCCGAACCGCCGCGCGAGGCGATGATCTCCTTATGGTTGATGGCATAGCGAATCGCCTGGCGCACGCGCTTGTCGGAGGTCTTCGCTCCGGTGCCGTTGAACGCGAGCACGAATTTGTCGGTATCGTCGCCGGCCTTGACCACGTAATGGTCGCTGTCCTTGGTGAACGGTTCGGCCAGGTTCTCGCTGATCGGCGCGAGCACCTGCACATCGCCGGACTTGAGCGCGTTCACGGCCGCGTTGTCGTCGGTGAAATACCGCACGACGACCGTGTCGGTCTTCGCCTTGTTGGCGCCCCAGTAGTTGGGGTTCGCCTTGAGCGTTATGGACGAGTTGGTGACGAACTTCTCGACGGTGTACGGGCCGGAGCCGATCGCCTGGGTCTTCGCGTCGTATTTCGCGTCCTTGTCGAACACGAGTCCGGGACGGCCGGTCAGCACCCACAGCAGGTTCGCGTACGGCGCGCTGAGCTTGAGTTCGACGGTGTTCGGGTCGCTCGCTTTGACGGAGACGAAGTTGACCAGCGAATCGGCGTCGTGGTACTGCTTCGTGACGAGCTCGTTGATGGACCATGCCACGTCGTCGGCGTCGAGCTTGTCTCCGTTCGAGAACGTCATGCCGTCGTTGAGATGAAACGTGTATGTGGTGCCGTCGTCGCTGACATCCCATGTCTTCGCGATGGCGGGTACGACCTGATTGTGCTCGTCGCGCGCCACGAGTCCCTCGTAGACGTTGCCGATGAGTACCTGGTCGATGGCCGATCCGGCGGTGTTGCGGATGTCGAGGTTGGTGGGCGCGAGTTTCAACCCGATGGTGACCGTATCGTTCGCCTTGGCGCCCGTCGTGTCGTTTTTGCGTCCGGCGAACGCCGCGATGCATCCCGCGACGACGGCGACGACCGCGATCACGGCGACGATGGCGACGATCCACCATGTAGCCCGCCGGTGCCCGGCGGCGTTCTTGGCGCGGCTCTCCAGCTGCGCGTCCATGCTGGCCGCGGCGCTCTCGTTCGTCGCAGCGGTTTCCTGTGCGTTCAGATCTTCGTTGCCGGTTGCGCCGGCGTCGCCGTGCGCACCATGGTTTTCAGTCATGATTCCTCTTCATTTGTATTGTGATACTGCGGCTGGCCGCCCTTGCGGGTCGTCCGCCACAGGACATTGTAGCGTCAGGTCGAACCTGACTCGCGCGGATGCCGCGCTGGCGTTCTATCATGGGTGGAGGCATCCGTTCATGATGCGCCCACGCATCACGATTCATAAGGGGATTCGCATGCTCGTAGCGGTCGACATCGGCAACACCAACATCGTTCTCGGCTTCCTGGACGGCGACGACATCATCGGCACCTACCGAATCACGACGAAATCGAACCACACGTCCGACGAGTACGGCCTGATGATCACGCAGTTCCTCGCGCTGAGCGGTCTGCGTCCCTCTGATATCGATGACGTGATCATCGCGTCCGTCGTGCCGAAGGTCATGCACTCGTTCCGTGCAAGCATCATCAAGTTCCTGAACATCAATCCCATGGTGGTCGGCCCCGGAATCAAAACCGGCATCAACATTCGCATCGACGACCCGAAGTCGCTGGGTTCGGACTGCCTCGCCGACTGCGTGGGCGCGTATTACACGTACGGCGGTCCGGTGCTGGTCGCCGATTTCGGCACCGCCACGACGTTCAACTACGTCAATGACGAGGGCGTGATCACCTGCGGCCTGATCACCACGGGCATCCGCACGGCCGCGGCGGCCTTGTGGGGCGAGACGGCCCAGCTGCCCGAGGTGGAAATCACCAAGCCTAAATCCATTCTCGCCACAGGCACGAAGACCGCGATGCAGGCCGGACTCTACTACAACTTCCTCGGCGGCATCGAACGCACGATCCGGCAGTTCCGCATGGAGCTGGACGAGCCGTTCACCGTCGTGGCGACCGGCGGCCTGGGCCGCGTGTTCAAGGATGACACGGAGCTGATCGACGTGTATGACCCCGAGCTGATCTTCAAAGGCATGGCGCTGATCCACAGCCGCAACTCGCATCGCTGAATCGCGCGGGCAGGCAACGGGTTCGCGTGACCGGCTTCGGCATCGGCCACGCCGGCGCAGGTCATTTGATGGTGAAGCCCTGATTGACGCCGTACTCCTTGAGGTCGCGCTGCCATGCGGCGATGCCGCTCATCAGCGTGATCTTCTTGCCAGGTCGGTCCGGCAGTGTAATCGGACCGCCATCGTCATTGGTCAGTCCTGCGTCCTTGCGCGCCTTGGCCCGGTCGTATGCCTGCTTGGCCGCCGACCACGTGTATGCGTCTGCGGTGGCGCTGCGGAAGTGGCTGCGCGCGTACACTTCGAACGGCAGGTACTGGTATCCGACCGACACGGACTCCGCTGCCTCGGACAGCACCTCGTTGAACCGCTGCCCGCCGAAATACTCCACCTCGGCGTGATGCTCACTGGTGACGGTGGTCTTGTTGAGGAATTCGCCGCTGTTCAACGTCGCATTGTCGGCCGGGAAGGCGCCACCATCGACGCGGGTCTTGATGCCGGATTTGTTGTGGCAGACATAATCCACGAAACGGAATGCCGCCTCAGGCTTGCGTGTGGTGTGCAGCACGCCCAGCGCGGAGCCGCCGTTCTCGGCATTGGTGACCGTGCCGTCCTGAGTCGGCATGCGCGTGACGCGCCACAGTCCCGATGTGCCCGGCACGTCGGACAGCAGCAGCGACGGCATCCAGGCTCCGGCGAACACGGAGGCGACCGACCCGCCACCCAGCGCACGTTTCCAATCCTCGGACCAGACTTTGAGATGGGTGTTGACCAGTCCCTCGTCGATCATGCGCTGCCAGAATTCGGTGAACGTCCTGGTTCCGGCGTCGCCCTTGAGATCGACGGTCACGGTCTTGCCGTCGGATGACGTATGGAAAGGCCGACCGCCCGCGAGCCATATCATCGCATTGTAGAAGCTGGCGTCACCGGCGTCTGCGGCGATGTACACGCCGATGTTCTTCAGCTTTTTCGCGGCCTCGTAATAATCATCCCATGTGGTGATCTTGGTCGCGTCGACACCGGCCTGGCGGAATGCGTCATCGTTGTAGAAGAACGCCATAGGCCCGGAATCCATGGGTAGCGCGTACGTGCGCTGCGCGAGCTGCACCGACGCCCAGGTGCCTGGGGTGAAGAACGAGCTGTAGCTGCCGACACGACCGGTGAGGTCCATCAGCTGGCCGCTCACCGCGTACTGCGGCAGGGCATAGTATTCGAGCTGCACCACGTCGGGCGTGCCGTACCCGTCCTGTATAGCGCTGTTGAGGTGGTCGTAGCCGCTGATGTTGTTCAGCTTCACGCGGACGTCTGGATTAGCCTTCTCGAAATCGGCAATCAGCGTCGTCATGCTGGGTTCCCACGACCAGACGGTGATGACGGTGCGCGTGTCCGGCTGCCCGCAGGAGGCGACTGCCAGCGTCATCGCACAGATCGTGAGCAACGCCGAGATACGCAGGCGCAGCCGCCGCAACCGTGCCGATATCGTCATGTCATCTCCTTAGCGTGCTCGATGTATCGGGAAGAATTCGCTCATCGTAGAGTCTACACGCGCGCTGCAACAGGTGAAGATACGTGAAGGCCCCTCCCTGATGAGGGGAGGGGCCTTCACACGAGGAAGGGATGACCGAAGGTCACCGTATTCCGGTCATTACCACGCCAGATTGTTTGACTGCGAAGGTTACTTGACGATGTAGCCCTGATCCTTCGCGTAGTCCTTCAGAGCCTGTTCCCAAGCGGCGACGCCATCGCTCAGCTTCTGGTTGCCGGTGTAGGACTTGCCAAGGTAGTCGCCGAAGATACCGCGGGCCTTGACCTTCGGGGCGCCAGTCAGGTTAATGGTGACCGTCTCGCCTTCGGTGGAGAACAGCGTCGCACTGGCCAGCCAGGTCATCGAGTCGTAGAAGCCGGCGACACCGGTGTCGGACGTGATGTAGTAGTTGTCGCCAAGGGCGTGAATCTTCTTGGCGTCCTGGTAGAACTCGTCCCAGGTCTTGTTGCCCTGGCCGGTGTTCACCAGGTTGACATTGATGCCGGTCTCCTTTTTGAAGTCCTTGGCCACCTGAGTCAGCGTGGGACCCCAAGCCCACACGGTGATTTCCTTGACATCGCCTTCCTGCTTCGGAGCGGAGCTGCTGCTTGAGTTGCCGCGCGCGGCGACGCTGACCAGCATCGCCGCAGCCCGGTAAGCGCCAGCGCCTTCTTTCCCATAAGGCGTATGTCGCGTGTCACCGCAAACATACGCCTTTCCTAAGCCCTTACAGCCCAGTGTTTCCAACGATTATCGTCTGAGCACGACAACGCCCGTCGGATCGATGGTGGCCCGCCCGTCGTCGACATGCGCGAGCGAAGCCGCGATGGCCTCCCCTTCAACGTCGACGGTCACCGGTTCATGGGTGCGGTTGAACACGAACTCGAAGTGGCTCGCCGCCGCGGCGTCGGCGCGTTCGACACGCAGCACACGGCCATCACCGGCGAGGTCCGACAGTCCCATGGAACCCAGCATCGCCGGCAGGCTCTTCGCAAGCCCCTGACGGCCCAGACGGCATCCGACATATACGGTCCGCCCGTCGCCATACCCGTTGGCCACGATGGCCGGCACCTCGTTCATGCCGGTCCAGCGTTCCGCCTTATAGGAGGCCAGTACCGTGGACGTGTCGGCCGTGGACGTGATCACGTCGGCGAAGTCATGCGCCACCGTGCCATTGTCCAGGTCGAGGTGATCCAATGCGCCCGGCATATCGTTGCCCATCGGGGCGAACTCTTCGACGCGCACGCCGACGACGTCACGAATCGAGCCCGGGTAGCCGCCAAGCCAGATGTGGTCGTTCTCGTCGCTCAATCCGGTGTAGTATGTCACGAACAACTTGCCGCCGTTCGCCACGAACTCCCGAACCCTGCGGCTCGTCTCTTCGGACAGCAAATACACGCACGGCAGCACGGCAATCTCGTAGGAATCCCAATCGGACCGCACCGGAACCACGTCGGCGGTGATGCCGTTGTCGGCAAGCGCGCGGAACCAATCCAACGGCTCGGTCCAATGATCGACCTGCTGGGTCGGGTTCGCGGTGTACTCGGTGGCCCACTGGGACTCGTAGTCGAACACGACGGCGACCTTGGACTTGACCGTCTTGGTGCCCATCAGACCCTCGTCGGACAGACGTCCCAGATCGGCGCCCAGCTCGCACACATCACGGAAGATCTGCGAATCCTCGCCCGCATGCGGCACCATCGAGGAGTGCCACTTCTCCGCGCCGGCCTTGGACTGTCGCCACTGGAAATAGCAGATGGCATCGGCGCCCATGGCGACCTGCGCGAGGGAGTCGCGCACGACCGAGCCCGGCTCCGCACGGTAGTTGATCGGACGCCAATTCACCGCGGAGGTGGAATGCTCCATCTGGAACCACGGTTCCTTGCGTGAAATGCCGTCCATCAGCGACGCGGCGTACGCAACCTCGTCGAAATGGGCCTCGCCCGGCGTGAAGTAGTGGTCGTTGGAGACGAAATCGACCTCCGCACCCCAGTCGTCATAGTCAAGCATCGAGCCGCCGGCGGACACCATGAAATTGGTGGTCAGCGGCAGACCCGGCGTGATGGACTCCAGCACGTCACGTTCGGCGATGTAGAGCTCCTTGAGCGCGTCGGAGCTGAACCGCTTGTAGTCGAGCAGCTTGCCCGGGTTCATGAAGTTGCCGTCACCGATGTAGCGAGGCGGGATGATCTCGGAGAAATCATTCATGTGCTGGGCCCAGAACGCTGTTCCCCAGGCCTCGTTCACCGCGTCGATGGTCTTGTAGCGCTTCTTGCACCACTTCTGGAAGGCGCGCATGGCGTCGTCCGAGTAGTCGAAGCGGTTGTGGCAGCCGTATTCGTTGCTCACGTGCCAGGCCACCACGTATGGGTTGCCCTTGTAGTGCTCGGCCATACGACGGCACAGGTTCAGCGCGTACTCGCGGAACACAGGGCTCGTCGGGCGCCAATGCTCACGGGCGCCCGGCCACACGGTGTCGCCGCGCTCGTCCTTCCACAGCACCTCCGGATGGGCCTGGGTCAGCCACATCGGCGGGGAGGCGGTGGCGGAGGCGAGGTCTACAGCGATGCCCGCCTTGCCGAGCTTATCGATGGCACGGTCCAGCCAGTCGAAATCGTACTTGCCTTCCTCCGGCTCGATCTTCGCCCATGAGAAGATGCCGACTGATACAAGGTTGACGCCGGCCTTCTTCATCAGACGGATATCATCGTCCCAGACCTCCTCCGGCCATTGGTCGGGATTGTAATCACCGCCATACCAGAGACGGGATTCGGCGCCCTTCAGCGGCTGCGGCCAACTGTGCTTTCTGCGTTTACTCATGTTCCGCTCCATTACTTGTTCATTGTCTGACGCCCCCGGCCGAACCGTCGCATCGACGAAAAATCAACTGTGACATGCGAGCGGGCTGGTGCCATATCGCGCCAGCCCGCATCGCACACGGTGAGCGTCCCTCCATATCATATACATGTTCCGTATGGAGAGCCAGCCGCTAGGCGCACGTCAAGACCGTCAGACGAACGTGACGCATGCTGCAAGCGGACACTGGCCCTCCCGCGAGATCACTCCTTGACGGCGCCGGCGGCGAGGCCGGACTGCCAGTACTTCTGCAGGCACAGGAACGCGATGACCAGCGGGATGATCGTGATCAGCGAGCCCGTGATGACCAGGTTCTGGATGGCTTGGCCGCCCGCAGTGGACGCTTGGTCCTTCCACTGGTTCAGACCGATGGTCAGCGGGAACCAGTCCGAGTCCTTCAACATGATCAGCGGCAGAAAGCAGTCGTTCCACGTGGCAACGATCGTGAACAGGGCCGCCAGCGCGATGCCCGGCACCGAGATCGAGCCGATGATCACCGCGGACACGGCCTTGCGGTCCGGGAAGCGGAACTTCGTCAAAGCGTAGCCGCCCATGATCGCCAGCAGGGTCGCGCCGCCCGCGCCCACCACCACGTAGATCAGCGTGTTGACCAGCCAGCGCGCGAAGATGCCGTCGTCATAGGTGAACACCGTCACGATGTTGTCCCACAGCGCGAACGTCTTGCCAAAGCCCAGGCCGAACGCGCCCGTGAAGTCCGATTGGGTCTTCGTCGCGTTGATGAGCATGGAGACGAACGGGAACAGGCAGCAGACCGCGAAGATCGGCACGATGAACACGAACACCAACGCGAACGGCCACATGAACTTCCAACCACGCCAATCCCGCTTGTGCTTATTCACACGAGCCAAAGGCGACACACTCACCGATGTCATACCCCTCTCCTTCGAAGGACTCGAAGCGAAGCACACCGCACAGAACTTGCCACAACGCAACAGCTCATTGAACTTGTTCCGCGGAATGCACCCTCCATAAATGTTTGCGTTACCATAATATCAACATTGTTGGAATTGTCCACTTGAGGGTACGGCAAGTCATCAGGAAATGGTCTATACTGATGGTAACCAAAACATAGAAATGCCAAGAAAAAAAAACAAGCAGGAACCATGGATCATTCGCAACCCGCTTCCATGCAGGACGTGGCGAAAGCCGCCAGCGTGTCGCCCCAGACGGTCTCACGAGTCGCCAACGGAAGCAATGCCGTCCGGCCGGAAACACGGCAGCGTGTGGAAGCCGCCATGGCCAAGCTGGGTTACCGGCCCAACTATGCGGCCAGGGCGCTTAAGCACGGCAAGTTCAAGGATGTCGGCGTCGTGCTGTTCAACATGCTCACCTATGGCAACGCGCGTATCCTCGGCGGCATCGCCGACGCGGCGAACAGCAATGGTTACGCCATCACGATGCAGTCCTTCGGACGCAATCGGGAACGCACCCTGCATGCCGCCATCGAGCGTATGAAGCAGCTTCCCGTGGACGGTGTCATCGCCGTCATGGAGGAGCACGTGACGGACTTCTCGGAGTTCCGCCCGCCCAAGGAGCTGCCGGTCGTTATCATCTCCGAGGATCCCGCGAACTACTGCCCCACCATCGATGCCGACCAGTACGGCTGCTCAGCCGCCGTCGTGGACTATCTGCTCAGCAAGGGGCACAAGACCGTCTACCACATCGCCGGGCCGTCCTCATCGCGAGCCGCGGAAAGCCGCGCGCAGGGGTGGCACGACACGCTCGACCAACTGGGGCTGCGCATCCCTCCGACCTATATGGGCGACTGGGAGGCGGACAGCGGATATCAGGCCGGACTCGCGCTGGCTCACGACCCCGATTGCACCGCGATCTATGCGGCCAACGACCAGATGGCGTATGGCGCGATGCTCGGATTGCAGGCCGCCGGCAAACGCGTGCCGGAAGACGTCAGCATCGTCGGAGTGGACGATTCGCTGAGCGGGACGATTCCACGGCTGTCGCTGACCACCATGCGCATGAAATTCAACGACATCGGACGCGAAGCGTTCTTCATGACCAAGCGTCTGTGCGAGGGCCTTCGAGTGCCTTCGGGCGTGAAGACCGTGGTTCCCGCGGAGCTGGTGGAACGCGGGTCGGTGCGCGACCTGGAATCCTAGACGACGAATCTCAAGCGATAATGGCTTCGGTCTCGCCGGTGTCGAACGGGCGAGACCGAGGTCATTATCCGTTCAGCGCCGGCGATTCGTCAGAGGTTCGCCGGCTACATAACGCCTTACGTTCTCCAATGCGATACATCCGGTCGATGCCTTCCGCCGTGCGGGTCGGGTCACGACGCACTCCCAGCGTGTTCGCGCCCATGGCCTTGCATATGCTGGCGAAATGCGAGCCGATGCCCCCGGTGCCGACCACCAGCACCGTGGAGCCGCGCACGCTCAGCGCACGGCCGACATCGTGCCATCGCCGCTCCCCTTGTTGACGGGCATATATCGACATTGTAGGCGCACGGAATATTGCCGCGACGCCGGTGATAAAAATGACGATGCGCCGGCCCGTCTTTTCTAGGAGACGGGCCGGCGCATCAGACGGCCGGAGAACCGATGTTACCGGTTGGACTTACGCTTGGCTTCAAGCGTCACGACCGCACCCGCTACCATCGCGAGCGCAGCGAAGACAACGCCCATTGTGGAGGCGCCGGTCTTTGCGATCACGTCGCCGGGCTTCTTGCCGTCGCCGGGCTTGTTGCCTTCACCAGGCTTGTTGCCTTCACCAGGCTTTTCACCTTCACCGCCGGGGGTCGTCGGCTTGGTCTTCAGCGCGTCGATCGCCGCAGACAGAGCCGCCTCGGCGGCATCGACATCATCCTGGCTCACCTTGTCGTCGTCATAGACCTTGAGCGCTGCGGCGAGCTTGTCATCAAGCACCTTGAGCGACTCGTCCGTATAGGCGGAACGGTCGATCGCCTGAGCCTTGGTGATCGTGGCGTGCAGCTTGTCCTTGTTGACTTCGGTCGGAGGCTTCTCGCCACCCTTCTTGGTGAACGTCAGCTCATACGTGACTGGGGACGTCACACCATCCGGGAAGCGGTATCCGTCGGCGGGCTCGGCGGTGACCGTGACGGTCACGTTCTCATCGCCCACGTTCACTACGGAACCAGCGGCCAACACCTTGCCGTCGACCTTGTACACGACTCCCTCGATGTCGGGGATGGTGTATGTATCGGCATCATCGTCCACTGTCGGCTTCTGCGGGGTGGCGACCTTGTCCTCCTCTACGGCCGTGGGCAGCAACTCGACATTCATTTCCGCCGCGGAGCCGAAGTTCGATCCGGAATAATCGGTCTTGATGACAAACTTGACGTACCGTCCGTTCTTGGGGGTCAGCTTGATGCGCTGCGTGTAGGCGACGTTCTTCAACGTGCCCGAGGCCACAGAGGCTCCAAAATCGTTGGGATCGTCGGAGACATACACCTCGTAATCCTTGGCGGCACCGTTATTGTTGCCGTCGATACGGGCGAGGTAGTCGAAGTAGGCGACGTTCTCACGCGATTCGCCGAGATCGAGAGTCACCCAATGCGGGGCGGACGCGGCGGTCGGGCTGTACTGGGAGTGCCAGTTCGTCGACGAGTCGCCGTCGAGCGCCTTCGCCGCCTCTGCGCCGGAGTTCTGCGACGACTGGGCGTGCACGCTGATCTCATCCTGCGGGACATACACGCGGGAGGCCGGTGCAGTGGCGGAATCAGCCACGACCCAGCCGGCGTCGTCCTTGCCGAGCGCCTTCAGCGCCTGCTTCAGCGTCAGCCCGGCGGTCATGCCGTCGAAGCTCGCGGTGGTGGCTTTGTCGCTTTTGCCGTATGTCGTCACGGTGATGGGCTCGTCCTTGGTGCCGTAGCCGAAGACGGCGAAGTCCCCGGTCAGCTCGGTGCCCGCCTTGACGAAGATCACGGAGCCTGGCGCGACGGTCACATCGTGCAGCTGCTCGATCGACGTCATGGGCTTGTCCTTCGTGAATCCATCTCCCGCGGTCTGCGCCGTCGGGTCGATGTAGTAGGCGCGGGCGCCGGTCTGAATCTCGGATTCGGTGTGGAACACCTCAAGACGGCTCAGACGCACCGGACCGCGGGAGGAGTTGACCACCAGACGGATGGCATCGATGTTCTGGGACGTGAAGCGAAGGTCGCGCTGCTGCCCGACCGTCGTCATAGTCGCCAGATTCGTCCATGTTCCATTGACTCGTCCCTGCAGAGTGGCGCTTTCGATCTGCTGGCCGGCATTGCGCACGTCCTCGGAGATCTTCACTGCATCCACGGCGACAGCGCTGCCCAGATCGATGGTGTACGTCGGCGTATTACCCACGGCCTCGTCGGAGGAGAGCTTCGAACCGTCGGTCAGCTTCGGGGCCGCTACCGCGGTGCCGTTCGCGGACGCGGCGACGGTCGCGCTCTTGCCCAGGGCAAGATCGGTGCCGTAGCGTCGGGCGAGCTCCTCGCCCAGCCCCTTAAGTCCCGCGGCATCCGCATCGGCGAGCTTGCCGGTATCGGACGGTGGGACGTTCAGCAGATACTGCGAGTTGCGTCCCGTGGACTGCTCGTAGTACTTCACGACTTCGGCTACGGACGCCGGCGATTGGCTGGCATGGTAGAACCATCCGGGCCGGTTCTTGGCGTCGACTTCGGCCGGATACCAGTGCAGCTGGTTGGCGGCGCCGCTGCGGATCTCGGACAGCACGCTCGACATGCTGCCAAGCGTACCGTCGGCGGCCATCTGGCCAGGCTTGAGCGACACCTTGTCCACGCCGTCGTTGTATGCCGCCTGCGGGCTCCACTCGGTCTGACGGGCCCAGCCGTCCTCGTTGCCCACCCATCGGGCATCGTATGCGGCGTTGGCCTGAATTGCCTGAGGCTGAAGCCGGCGGATCATCTCGTAGAACACGCCATAGTCGTAATGCTCAGTGCCTGCGGTGTTGCCTTGGGCACCGTCGAACCAGACCTCGGAGATGTCGCCGTACTCAGTCAGCAGCTCATAGAGCTGGTTGAGCATGTAGGCGCCGTAATCCGTGGCCTTGTACTTGAACGTGGGCAGTTTGCCGGAAGCCACCTTGCCGGCGCGGTCGTCGTTCTTTACCAGCGTGGGGATCGTGCGCTCGACGCGTGCGGAGTTGTTGCCCCAGACGCCCTTCCTCTCCATGTAGGAATCGGCCGGCGAATAGTAGATGCCGACCTTCAGGCCGTACTTCTTCGCCGAGGCGACAATCTTGCGGAACAGATCCTTCTCCCCCGTGCGCTTGGCGACGGCGGTGTTTGCCCAGTCGTGCTCGGTGTTGTACCGCGAGTCGTACAGCTCGAAGCCGTCATGGTGCTTGACCGTCACCATGATCATCTTGAAGCCACCGTCGGCGAAGGACTTCGCCCACTGGTCGGTGTCGAGGCCGGTCGGGTCGATGCGGGAGGGATCCTCGTTACCGTGACCCCACTCCTGGTTGTAGTACGTGTTGATGCCGTAATGAAGGAATCCGATCTGACCCCAGTCGATGTAGTCGGCCTGCCCTTCGGTCGGACGCAGCTTGGACAGCTTGGTCTTAAGCGCGGCCTCGCACTCGGCGGGCTCCACGTCGAAGGTATTCGCCTCCTTGATGCCCGACGTGTCGCAGCTGACCTGAGAGTAGACCAGCTTGAATTCGTTGGTGGTGAAGTTCGCGGAGGTTTTGGCCAGGCGGATCTCGCTCAGCGAGCCGACGAAGCCGCGGCTGAGCGCGGCGGAATGCACTTCGTTGCCGAAGCCGACCTTGCCCTTGATGCCCGAATTCAGGTAAGCCAGACCGGTGATGTCCTTGGTCTGGGCGTCGCCGCCATCCACGCGCATGACGAGCTTCGCGCCGGTGCCGGCCTCATTGGGCACGTACGCCACCGACACGACGTGCTCCGCACCCGTGGCGGCCGCGGACTCGATCTTGTGGTCGGTCCAATTATTGCCGGACTTGGTGGAGGCGCCGAACACGAGCTTGTTCGACTCGTAGCGCAGGAACAGGTTGCCGCCCGCGCCGAACAGGGTCTGGTTGTCGCCGGTCTGCGTCGGGGTGAAGCGCAGCTCCGCGACCAGCGGCGTGGTGAGGGCCTCGTTGTTACCGAGGGTGAAGTCCGTGGGCGTGAAATCGAATCCGGCCGTGCCGCCGCCCAGCGTGACGGCGGAGTTCGAGATGGACGGATTGGCTGAGCGCGACACCAGCGAGCCCAGCATCTGCTCGCCGCTCGCCGCGGTATATGAAGTGCCGCTGAACGTGCCGTTGAAATCGACATGCAGCAGCTGGGATGCGTCAAGAATCTCCCACGGGGCGTTCGAATCGGCGACACGCACGCGGAACACGTCACCGGCAAGACCGCGGCTCGCCGCGCCGGAAGCGGGGTTCACCTCGTAGCCGATCCCGAACTTGTTCTTGACGGAATCGCTGACGGCCGCGAGCTCACCGGCCGCGGAGGTGGCGGTCTCGCCGGCCACGCCATCCACCGACAACTGCAACGTCGAGGCAGCGCCGTCGGCTCCCGGCAGATATGTCAGCTGGATGATGTGCTTCACATTGTTGGAAGGCAGCGTCACGGACTTCTTGTAGTCGTTCCATGTATTGCCGGAAGGGTTCGTGGAGAAGCCGTATTCGAGGTTGCTGCCGTTCGCCCGCACGAAGATGTTGCCCATGGCGGAGAACAATGTGGCGAGGTTGCTGGGCGTCTGCTTCGTACGGTATTCCATTTCGGCGCGGAATCCCTTGTTCACCTTCCCGCTCGCGCTGAAGCTCGCGGTCGAGGTGAAGGTCGCGGTCGAGGTGAAGGTCACGCCGTTGGTGCCGCCAGCGAGGGTGATGCCGCCGCCGTCAAGCTTGGTCGGTATGCTGCCGTGCTTGGTCACGGAGCCCTTCGCCACCTCGTCGCCACCTGTGGTGTAGGTGTCTGCAGCGAACGTGCCGCCGAACGACACATCGAGGTATTCCATCGGATCCGCCGCCACCGCGACGTTCGGCAATGCCACGAACGCGAGCGCCGAGACCGCTATCAATGCGGTGAGTCTGCGCAGCCACGAACGCGAGCATCCTCTTGATGCTGTGTGTAGCATATTTCAATCCTCTATGATTTTGAACATTCTTGTACTTCTTGCCGGAATCTTTGCCCCGGAGGCACGACATCGTTCCGCCAAGTGTTCAGATTCCCGCAGACAGTCTATCAGATCAGGCTGATTTAAGGTACCCTATGCAGGAGTTCGACATATGACGATGCCGGAGAGCATTGGACTCTCCGGCACCGGTCATGTTCAGCCCCTACGGCGCTTGATGGTCAGCAGCACCGTCGCAGCGCTGGCGAGCGCCATGACCGCGACCGATATCGCGGTCACGTTCACGCCGGTCGCCGACAGCGGAGGCTTGGGTTTGTCGCAGGTCTCATACCCATGATCGCTGGTTCTCGCATAGTACGTCGCACACATTATCATCACCTCGTCAATCGCCCGGTAACGCAAGCATACCGCGGAACAACAAAAGTGGTCCCGCCGTTGAACGGCAGGACCACTTCATGCATTCCACGCGCCCGTGCGTCACGCAGCGGGCGCGGTCGGCTCACCACGGCGTCACGCCTTGATGACCTCCACACCCAGTTCGGCGCCTTCCTTCACCGCGAAGGAGGTGGCCAGCGTCTCATGGGCGATCAGATCGCGGAACCGCTCGACATCGGCCACATTGGCGGACGGCACGGTCAGCACCAGGGCGATGCGATCGGCGATGTCCAGGTCGGCGGCCTTGCGGGTGTCCTGCACGGCGCGAATCACGTCGCGGGCGTAGCCCTCGGCCTCCAGGTCGGCGGTCAGCACGGTATCGAGGATCACGAAACCGCCGGTGGGCAGAGCGGCCGACACGGAAGCGTCGACCTCGGCGGCGTTCTCCTCCTCCACGCGGTTGATTAGCTCGTATTCGCCAGCCTCCAGCGCAACCTCGCCGTTCGGCGTCTCGACGACCGGAGCACCGGTCGCGGCATCGACGTGCCAGGCACCGGTCTTGGACGCCTTGATGGCGAACTGGACCTGCTTGCCGAGGCGCGGGCCGGCGGCGCGGGCGTTGACCTTCAGCTCGTGCACGATCTTCAGCCCCTGCGAACCGGCATCCTCCATCGTGCAGAACTCAATATCCTTTATATTAAGCTCTGACTTGAGAATTTCGTCGTACGCCTTGACGGCGTCCACATCCTCGACCACGACGGTGAGCTTGGCGAGCGGCTGGCGCACACGGATCTGGGCGGCCTTGCGCAACGACAGAGTGCCGGAGACGATCTCACGCACCTTCTCCATCGCGTCCACCAGTGCCGGGTCGTCGACCAGCACACGGCCAAGCTCGGTCGCCTCACCGGTCTTCTCGTCCGAGACGTACGGCCAATCGGCCAGATGCACGGATTCACCGCCGGTCAGGCCACGCCACACGGATTCGGACTCCATCGGGGCGAGCGGCGCGAGAACGCGCATGAACACCTCAAGCACGGTGTACAGCGTGTTGAACGCGTTCGTGTCCTCCTTCCAGAAGCGGTCACGGGTGTTGCGGATGTACCAGTTGGTAAGCACGTCGATGAAGTCACTTGCCGCATCGCACGCGTCAGAAATCGCGAACTCGTCGAGCGACTTCTCTACACGCTCTACGAGCCTGCGGGTGCGGGCCAGCAGGTAACGGTCCATCTCGGGCAGACCCGCCACCTCGTCCGCGCGCAGCTGACGGGCGTCGAAGCCGGCCCCGCCATTGGCCGCGTTCGCATACAGCGTGAAGAAGTAGTAGGAGCTCCACACCGGCAGCATGACCTGGCGCACGGTGTCGCGGATGCCCTCAGCGGTAACAATGAGGTTGCCGCCGCGCAGGATTGGTGACGACATAAGGAACCAGCGCATGGCGTCGGAACCGTACTTGTCGAACACGCCGTTCACGTCCGGGTAGTTGCGCAGGTGCTTCGACATCTTCTGGCCGTCGGAACCGAGCACGATGCCGTGGCAGATCACGTTCTTGAACGCCGGGCGGTCGAACAGCGCGGTGGCCATCACGTGCAGCAGGTAGAACCAGCCGCGAGTCTGGCCGATGTATTCGACAATGTA
>OLRT01000956.1_pt1 | contig 21412 bp, 19 predicted proteins | sample 1672021 | NCBI WGS metagenome assembly OLRT01 (sample SAMEA3136637, study PRJEB25190) | human gut metagenome | reverse complement strand
AAGTAAGATTTGATTCGTAAGCCCAAGAAAAGGAGATCTGACCATGAAACTTGTAATTGCCATTGATTCATTTAAAGGAAGTATGACTTCTAAGGAAGCCGGTATCGCAGCTGCCCAGGGTATCCGAAAAGTTTTTCCAGATGCTGATATCTGTATCCGCCCTCTTGCAGATGGAGGTGAAGGCACAGTGACTGCCATCACAGAAGGTATGGGTGGCTCTTTTCGTACTGTTACAGTGATCGGTCCAGGCGGAAAACCAGCTCACTGCCGCTATGGTATCCTTCCTGCCGCCCACACTGCCGTGATTGAAATGTCAGGTGCTGCAGGCATCACACTAGTACATGGAAAAGAAAAAAATCCTCTGCATACAACCACTTATGGTGTAGGTCAGGTGATCCTGGATGCAATCTCACAAGGCTGCCGTAAGTTTATCGTAGGGATTGGAGGAAGTGCCACCAATGACGGCGGTATAGGAATGCTTCAAGCGCTCGGATACGGTTTTCATAATAAAAACGGTATGCCTGTTTTATTCGGTGCAAACGGATTAAAAGAACTCAAAAGCATTACGGACGAAGAAGTTATTCCGGAACTTAAAGAGTGTACGTTTCGTATCGCATGCGATGTAAATAACACTCTTTGCGGTGCATTGGGATGCAGTGCCGTTTTCGGTCCTCAAAAAGGAGCTACTCCGACAATGATAATGCGTATGGACAGATGGCTGTCAAATTACGCAGCTCTCTGTAAGGAAAAATATCCCAATGCGGATAAGGACTTTCCGGGAACAGGTGCCGCAGGCGGTCTGGGCTTTGCATTTCTGACATTTACCAACGCCGTATTGGAATCAGGTATTAAAATAGTGCTTGAAGAAACAAGGCTTGAAGAATATATAAAAGATGCCGATATAGTAATAACAGGCGAAGGCAGACTCGACAGCCAGACAGCCATGGGAAAAGCCCCTATAGGCGTTGCCGAAATTGCAAAAAAACACAACAAAAAAGTCCTGGCGTTTTCGGGTTCGGTCTCCGAAGATTCGTATTTATGTAACGAGAACGGAATTGATGCATTTTTCCCTATTCTCAGAAATATTGTTACTCTTCAGGAAGCAATGGATCACGATAATGCCGAAAAAAATATGATTGCAACCGTTGAACAGGTATTTAGAACTATTAAGGCCTTTTCTTAATAGAAAGGAGAATGTATGGATTACACATTTTCTACCGCCGGAGCACTTATCGGACTCGGAATTTCAATTTTCCTTATAATCCGTAAGGTTCATCCGGCATACAGTCTCATTGCCGGCGCTCTTATCGGCGGACTTATCGGCAGCGGAGATCTTGTACAGACAGTAAGCACGATGGTCAGCGGTGCATCAAGTATGATGTCGTCAGTACTTCGTATTCTTACATCAGGTATTCTCGCCGGCGCCCTTATTAAAACGGGATCTGCCGAAAAAATAGCCGAAGCAATAGTAAATAAATTGGGACAAAAGCGAGCCATAATCGCTCTTTCGATTTCAACCATGATCATATGTGCCGTAGGCGTATTTATTGATATTGCAGTTATTACGGTTGCTCCTATAGCAATCGCCATAGGCAGGAAAGCAAAGCTTTCAAAACCGGGTATTCTTCTTGCCATGATTGGCGGAGGCAAGGCCGGCAACATTATATCGCCTAACCCTAATACCATTGCGGCTGCCGAAGGTTTCGGTGTTGACATGACATTGCTTATGATTCAGAACATTGTACCTGCAATTTGTGCGGTTGTAGTTACAATATTGATTTCAAATGTTCTGTCTAAAAAGGGAATTGCGGCATTTGAGGGCGTTGAAGAAGATTCAGCCGTATCTAAAGACCTTCCGAACTTCTTTACCGCAATACTCGGTCCTTTAGCTGTAATCATATTACTTGCATTAAGACCTCTTTTCGGAATCACGGTGGATCCTTTAATTGCACTTCCGATAGGCGGATTTGTAACCATACTTGTTACGGGCAATGCAAGACATACGGTTTCATTTACGGAATTCGGTATCAGTAAAGTTATAGGCGTATCCATTCTTTTGATCGGTACGGGTACAATCGCGGGTATTATTAAGGCTTCCGCACTTCAGTTCGATCTTATAAATATCCTTAACTTTATGAATATGCCTGCATTCCTGCTTGCCCCTCTTTCAGGTATTCTTATGGCAGGTGCTACCGCTTCCACAACCGCGGGTTCAACGATTGCGGCACAGACATTCGCCACACCTCTTATTAACGCAGGTGTACCGGCAATATCTGCCGCAGCAATGACGCATGCAGGTGCAACAGTTATCGACTCGCTTCCTCACGGTTCATTTTTCCACGCAACAGGCGGTTCGGTATTTATGGAAGTCAAGGAAAGAATGAAACTCATTCCTTACGAAGCAATTATCGGTCTTACAAGCACCGTGGCTTCAGTGATTATTTACCTTATTTTCGGATAAGTAAATAAAATCATATCGTAATACTAAAACATATAATTAAAACCAAACTAAAACAATTATAACAAACAGATAAAATTAATCATAAAACAGTAAAACATAACTGAAACATGTTTCTCCGATTAACATGGAAATATTGCAAAAACATTAAACACTTAATATTAATTTTCTAAATAAAACTGCCGAGAAGAAATTTTGATTTTTTCTCGGCAGTTTTCGAATTTACTTCATATAGACCTTTTTATTATTCAATATATGTAAAGGATCGAGAGCATCCTTTATCTCGTTCATCATTTCTATATTTGCCGGATTGCTTCCTTTTAGAAAATATCTCTGTTTGCTTATGCCTATTCCGTGTTCTCCCGACGTTAAACCGCCAAGCTCATAGGCCTTGGAATAGAGAATATCCATATTTTCATGAAGTTCCCTGTCCCATGTTTCCTCATCCCTGTCTTCTCTTAAAACACAAAGATGAACATTTCCGTCACCTGCATGACCAAAACCTATCATCTTCATCTTTGTTCTGTCAGATAACTCATTAACAAATGCCATAATGTCTACAATCTTATTGATTGGAACAACAATATCTACAGGCTCCTGTTTTGATACTGCGTCAACGGCCTTAACAAGACATCCACGAACCTTCCAGATATCTGCAAGAAGCTGTGGATCGTCAAGAATGATGTAATCCATTGCACCGTGCTCAAGTGTAAGCTTTCTGACCTTTTCTGCATTTTCTCTTACAGATGATTCATTTCCGTCAAATGTAAGAATAATGTATGAACCTGCTTCAGGGCATGGATACTTTAAATTACAGAACTTCTCGCCCAATTCAATAACATTTCTCTCTACAAATTCAACTGCGGTAGGATCCGTATTAGACTTTAATATTCTGAGAACATTGCTTATTCCGTCTTCAAGATTCTTAAAAGGAACAAGTACCGAAAGGCTGTATACAGGTGCAGGAACTAACTTTAAGATACATTTTGTAATAATACCAAGAGTTCCCTCTGAACCGATAAATAAATGCTTAAGTGATAAACCACTGGCATCCTTTACATTTTTTCCACCAAGATGAAGAACTGTTCCGTCGGCTTTAACAACTTCAAGGCCTCTTACATAATCTCTTGTAACACCATATTTAACAGCTCTCATACCACCAGCATTTGTCGCGATGTTTCCACCGATTGATGATGCCTTTTCACCCGGATCAGGAGGATAAAACAGACCCGTATTTCCGTTTTTAAGATATTCCTGAAAATCACACAACAATATTCCCGCTTCCACGGTTGCAGTCATAGTCTCTTCATCAATTTCAAGAATATTATTCATCTTTGACATATCAACTATAATACCCTTATCTAAAGGAACTGTTGAACCAACAAGGTTTGTTCCAGCACCTCTCGGTGTAACAGGAATCTTATGCTCATGGGCAAATTTTAAAATTGAACTTACTTCTTCAGTTGATAAAGGAAATACCAATGCGTCAGCTTCAGTTCTGAATCTGCCAAATGTATCTGCTAAATATTCTTCAGGAATCTGACTTCCAAAAAATATTCTGTCTTCGTCCTTAATTATATTTTTTAATTCATTTATATCCATTGTTAATCTCCAATTTTCAATACACTAATCCCTGCCGTTTATTAACAGCAGGGATTAGTAATGTTATGTTTTATATAGATTGGTAATCTGATTATTTGTTAATTAAATCGATGTTCCAACCTTCTTTGATGAAGTATCCGCCGAACTGCTCGTTGAATACCTTTTCTGTCTCTTCTGACTGGAACGCCTTAATAACCTTTGTGAAGATTTCCTTCTTTGATTCATCCTGTAAGTCGCTTGTACGAGCTGCAACTAAGTTCCAGTATTTTTCTTCATTTACAGATGTATCCTTGAAGATAGCATCATCTGTCTTTAAGCCGAAATCAAGAGCATAGTTACCGTTAATGATACCAGCTGTTACGTCATCAAGTGTTGAAGGGATTGTATTAGCCTTTAACTCCTTGATTGTAATCTGCTTGTTGTACTTTGCGATATCATCTAATGTAGGGCTGAAGCTTGCATCTGACTTAAGCTCGATAAGACCTGCAGCTGCAAGAACCTTTAATGCTCTACCACCATTTGTTAAATCGTCTGGAATTGCGATTGTATCGCCATCCTTGATTTCATCTACAGACTTAACTTTGTTTGAGTAAAGGTTAAGTGGAATAATGAATGTGTATCCAGCTGGCTCAATAGCATAGTTATACTGCTGAACTTCTGTATTAAGATAAATTTCATGCTGGAATGCGTTTAAATCAATATCACCGTTGTTAAGTGCATTGTTAGGTGTTACATAGTCTGAAAACTGAACGATCTCAAGGTTGATACCCTCATCCTTAAGCTTATCCTGTGCTGGCTTCCAAAGATCTTCATAAACCGCGCCTACAACACCAAGCTTAACTGTAACTTCGTCACCCTTATCTCCGCCTGAACCACAACCTGCAAATGTAACAGCTGATGCTGCAACTACTCCACCAATGGCTAATGCTTTCTTAAATCCCATTTTGTTCATACCTCCAAAACAAACTAAATAATATTTTTATAATGTTATTGCTAATTCAAAGTTTTCTCTCATTGTCTTACAGGATGCATTGAACTGCTCCTGCTCAACTTCATTCAGATCAAGTGGAATGATATCTGCAATTCCCTTGCTGTTAACTACAGCAGGTACACTTGCATAAACACCTGTCTGACCATATTCTCCGTTAAGTTTTACGGATACAGGAAGTATTTTGTTCTCATCGCCGAAGATTGCTCTTACAACCTCCGCAATGGAAGCTCCTATGCCGAATTCCGTATAACCCTTTCCGTGTAAGATTGTCCATCCGCCGCCTCTTCCGAGATCTGCAAGCTTCTGAAGATCAAGCTTACCATAAGTATCAGGTCTCTCTTCCATAAGCTTGAAAAGAGGCTTTCCTGCTATAGAAACAGTTGACCACGGAACCATCTGGCTTTCTCCATGCTCACCAAGCGCATATGCAATGATTGATTTCTGGTTGATGCCAATCTCCTCTGCAATTGCTCTTTTCAATCTTGCTGAATCAAGAGTTGTACTTGTTGAGAATATTTTCTTTTCATCCCAACCAAGCTCATGCTGTAAATAATGTGTTACAACATCTGCAGGATTAGATATGTTAAGAATTAAACCATCATAACTTGTAGTTTTGATATTCTTTACAATATCCTTTATTATCGCAACTGTCTTTGATAATGTATCCATTCTTGTTTCGCCTGTTGTGAGATCCGGAAGCGGACCCGCTGAAATAATTACAAGGCTTGCATCTTCAAGATCTGAATAATCTCCAGCCTTAACTCTGGCACCCTTGTGAAGGTACAATGTACTATCGTATAAATCTAACGCCTGTGCTAATGCCTTCTTCTCATCTACATCGATATAGACTATTTCTTCAACAAGATTCTGTGAAACAAGAGCATATCCTGCATGTGAGCCTACATGACCCGCACCAATAATTACGACTTTTCTGTTAGTAGTATTGTTGTTCATCATTTCTCCTTCCGTTTCTGTGATTCATATATTAACATTCTATAAAAATATATTCTAATACTATATACATATCACTGGCTATAGTTCTAAACTATATAATTAAATATTTTTATAAAAACACTTTAATGAGCAATGTTTTGATAAAAAACATAAAATGCCTATATATTACAGATTATGAGATCTAATTTTGATAATTATCTCATTTTCTATAATATATAGACATTTATATATTTAATATCTTTTATCTTATTAAATTCTTGTCTTCTTTCTCATGCACTGGCAATTCTACTGCAATAGTTGTGCCATTTTCCGAACTTTTCTCGACCCATACAGAGCCTCCATGCAGCTTTGCAATCTCCCAAACTAAAGAAAGTCCTAACCCTACACCTCCGTATTCCCTACTGCGGGACTTGTCTACACGGAAGAATTGCTGGAAGATGCTACGCTGGAATTCTTCCGGAATACCATATCCTGTGTCGGAAACACGAATTATGATTTTTTCTTGCTCCTGTACAACAGAAATTCGCACCAAACCGCCCGGACGGTTATAATTAACGGCATTTTCCGTGAGATTAAAGAGTAAACGGTAAATAAGTGTATCACTACCGGTCATGATACCATCACCCTCCGCTTGCAATGAAACGCCTTTTTTCTCAGCTAACAATTCCAAATCCGTAAAAATCTCATCTATCATGGGTGCTAATTGAAGTCTCTCATTTCGCTCCACTTGCTGTACATTACTCATTTCTAATAATGTTTTTGTCATTTGTGTCAACCGCTCCGTCTGTTCCTGCAATAAGGAAAGAAATTTTGCTGTCTCTGGTAACACATCTGGATGCTCAGCAGAAAATAATTCCAATTGTGCCTGCATCAGTGCCAAAGGCGTGCGCAGCTCATGTGCTGCATTGCCTGTGAACTGCCGTTGTGCAGCAAAAGCATTGTTAAGTCGCTCCAACATTTGGTTAAAAGAACGACTGAGCTGTTGGAATTCCTTTATAACATTCTCATTAATCTTCATATCAGCCAAATTATTCAGCTGTACCTTCTCCACTTGAGATGTGAAGCTTCGCAAAGGCTTAAGAGCATGTTTAGTAACAAAATAGGCAAGTACACCACTCAATGCTGTTACTGCAGCCGTAATATACCAATTGGTTATGTAGAATTTCTCCTGTGCACCATCAATGACAATGGTAAAATCACCATTTTCTCCTGCTGTCTCTGGATCAAAAAAGTCAGGTGAACCTCCAATAGTATTGCTCTGAATGGATTCTCCAATGGCATCCATATAATGAACACCAGAAAAACAGAGTAACAGATTCATGGAAACGCAAGCTACACCAATGAGCAGGACGGTCATTAATGTAATACGCCATTGTAGGGACAGCCTCTTCATACTTCTTTACCTCCCATCAGATAACCTTCTCCAATACGGTTGCGGATGGGATCGTAACCAAGTATGGTGCGTAGTTTCTTGCGCAGAGCTGAAATATGCACTCGAATAGAGTTGCTAAAATTATCCACGCTATTGTCCCAAACATGATCCATCAATTCTTCTTGGCTTACTGGTCTACCTTGATGTACCATTAGATATTCTAAAATTCCAGTTTCCTTGCGAGTAAGTGTCATGGGTTGGTCGCTAACAGAGGCCGTACGGGAACGGGTATCAAATATCAAATCTCCACAAGTCAATAATACATCTTGCTGAGTAAACTGTCTCAAAGTAAGACTGCGTATGCGAGCCTCAAGCTCTGCCAGATGAAATGGTTTTGCCAAATAATCATTGGCTCCTGCATCCAACCCCTCTACCTTGTCCTCCACTTCGCTGCGAGCGGAGAGAATCAGCACTTTGGTTTCACGGTCGCTCTGACGCAAGGTACGCAACACCGTCATGCCATCTTTCCCTGGCAGATTCAAATCAAGAAGCACTAGGTCGTAGCTCTCCACGTCTAAAAGCTCTAATGCCTTTTCGCCGTTATAACAATAGTCCACACTATATGCCAGACGCCGCAGGCTACGTACGATAGTTTCACATAGGGCACGTTCGTCTTCAATTACTAAAAGGTGCATGAAAGCCCTCCTTATTTTTATAATTTTTTAAATTATAGCAAAAACATATAATTTTTGTGTTAACTTTTCTTTCTTAACATGAACTTTAACTCCCCCATGTTATGATAATGTCAAAATTAAGAAAGGATGATGAAATTGATGGAATTAAGCCATGTTAAAAAGTCTACACTGCAAGTTGTATTGCTGATTGCTGGAGTGGTCATGGTCTGCTTCGGCGTCTGGAGAGGCGAAACAATGACGGTACTAAGCAAAGCAATTAAATTATGTCTGGAGTGTGTAGGAATTGGATAAGAATTTTACGGGCGTATCACATTTTTTATCTCGATTTAGAGGTTGGATTCAAGCTGGAGCAACTTTATTAACTAACTTTCACCTACCGAATTTTTTTAAAGGCAGTCTTTATCAAGGTGCAGGGAAAAATGTCTGTGTACCTGGATTGAATTGCTATTCTTGCCCAGCTGCATCCGGTGCCTGCCCCATCGGTGCATTTCAGGCTGTAGTAGGTTCTTCAAGATTTAGCTTCTCTTATTATATTACGGGATTTTTAATTCTATTGGGCATATTTCTTGGACGCTTCATTTGTGGTTTTCTATGCCCTTTCGGATGGTTTCAGGAACTTCTACATAAGATACCATCGAAAAAGTTTTCTACAAAGAAACTTAAGTTCCTACGGTATCTCAAATACGCCATTTTGTTAGTAATGGTATTCCTTATACCGGCGTTTTTTGTAAATGATGTAGGGATGGGGGATCCATTCTTTTGTAAGTATCTCTGCCCACAAGGTGTATTAGAGGGAGCTATCCCACTATCCATTGTCAATTCTGGCATTAGGGCAGCATTAGGTAGCTTATTTACATGGAAGTTTAGCATTCTATTGGCACTTGTAGTACTTAGTGTGCTATTTTATCGCCCATTCTGTAAGTGGCTTTGCCCGCTGGGTGCTTTCTATGCCTTATTAAATAAAGTATCATTCTTCCAAATGATAGTAGACAAAAATAAATGTGTCTCCTGTGGAAAATGTGCAAAGGCATGCAAAATGGATGTAGACGTAACGAAAACACCAAACCATACTGAATGCATCCGATGTGGAATGTGTGTCCGTGCCTGTCCAACTGATGCTGTGCACTTCCGCTATGGCTTTGGAAATGGTAAATACAAAATAACTGTGGCAGAAACGCCACTTAAAATCAACAATCTCAAGGAGGAAAAAAAGGGATGAATTTAAAGAAAATGAAAAAAATGGGTAAAGTTGGTAAATTAACATCACTAGTGCTTATTGGAACGGTGGCTCTATCTTTGGCAGCCTGTGGAGCGAATGGTACAAAAACCACAAATAATACAACGGAAACAAGTAAAATGGATGGAATGAGCAACGAGCCCAAAAACCTCGAAGAAGCAACCTCCATGTACAAGGAATATTTAGAACAGGAAAATGCAATCCTTGCAGAGAACAAGGATTTATGGGAAAAAGTATTTATGTCAGCTGACAAAGGTATGACTTTACAGGAGGATGGCAAAAACTATGGCGACTTTCTTCTTAAGACCATCGAATCAGCTAAAGATAAATTTACAGAAGATGAGCTAAAAACACTCAAGAGCGGAGCAGAGAAAATTCGTGAAATTGAAAACAAGTTAACTAAGATTGAGGAAAAATATCCTGATGCTGTACAAAAATCCAAGGATGGAAATACGAGTGTACCGGCAACTAGCGATATGACAGCATCAACTAATAACGATAACAAGCAGAAGTTTCCTTCATTTGAGGGAAAAGATTTGGATGGAAATGATGTAAAGAGTAACGAGCTTTTCTCATCCAATGCTGTCACTGTTGTGAATTTCTGGTTCACTACTTGCGGTCCTTGTGTAGCTGAACTATCAGAATTAGATGCATTAAATAAGGAGCTTTCAAGCAAGGGAGGAACTCTAATTGGTGTTAATACCTTTACATTAGGTGGCGATCAGGGTGCAATTGCCGATGCAAAGGATGTTCTTTCCAAAAAGGGTGCAAGCTATAGAAACGTATATTTCGCTTCTGATAGCGAGGCAGGAAAGTTCTCATCCAAGATTTATGCATATCCTACAACATATGTAGTTGATCGCAATGGCAAAATTGTGGGCGAGCCAATCGTAGGTGCAATTACTGAAAAGAAGCAGTCAGAAACATTAAAAAAACTCATAGATCAAGCCATTGCTGCTGATAAACACTAATCTGCAAACATTTTCACCCCTTTAAAAGGAGAAAAACACCATGTATCGGATGGTATTGCCGCTTCTTTTAACTGTGGCCCTTACATTCGGCGGTTGTGCCGCCGGACAGAATATGTCACAGAAAACAGAAATAACCGGTCAATCCTCTGATATGCCCGGTAATAAGAACATGGATAAGGTTATGGATATCTTCGATATTTATTCGATAAATAATCCCATATATGCATAATTCGAAGATTAACTCTATAAAGAAAACCTGCTGTCAAGTGACAGCAGGTTTTTAAAACTTGTTATATGGCATTAAGCGTTTTTTGTTTTAAATTATCTAAATTAAATTCTTATAATATCTAATAAATATACTGTTCTAAAGCATAATTCTGATATGATTTCTTTATATATTATCAGTGTTTATTCTTCTTAACTACAATATTTCCAATAACCTGAATAATACTTACAAGAATAAATACAGCAATAACTGTTACCCAGGTTACGTCCATCATGTTTCTGTCGTGGCCGTATCTGATAGCGAAGTCACCAAGACCACCTGAACCTACGGCACCGGCCATAGCTGTAAGACCAACTAAGCTGATCATTGTAATTGTTGTTCCTCTTGCGATGGCTGCAATTCCTTCACGAAGGTATACTCTGAAAATGATGCCCATTTTGCTGATACCCATAGATGTTGCAGCTTCAATCATACCCTTGTCAGTTTCAGCAAGAGCTGATTCAATCTGACGTGATAAGAAAGGTACTGTACCAACGATAAGGGGAATAATAGCACCTTCGATATTGATAGCTGTTCCCATAATCGCTCTTGAAATAGGAATTAACCATGTAAGGAGAATTACGAATGGAATAGATCTGAAGAAGTTGATTACCTTATCAAGAATCTGATATACAACCTTATTCTCCATAATTCCGCCCGGCTTAGTTACTGTTAACATAACACCGAATAACATACCCAGTCCGAATGCAATAGATCCGGACCAGATTACCATTATGATAGTATCCCAAATAGCCTGTAAAAATGTTGGAAATCTTTCAACAACATTAGGCATAATATTATTGAAGAACTCTTGCATCTTTAATCACCTCCACTCCAACATTTTTATCTCTAATATAATCGAGGGCTGCATCGATATCTTCTGACTTACCGCTCATTATGGCAACTGTTCCACCAATAGGAGCATCCTGAATAATTTCAATATTAGCAAATATAATATTTAAAATAACATTGAACTTATATGTCATTGCAGAAATCAATGGCTCTGAAATATTCTTTTCAATATATGAAAGTCTTACTATTAATTCTCCCGGTTTAAGATCTACAACAGGAGAGCCTTCATTTACAAGATCTTCAATCTTTCTTAAGTTAGATGTTGTCTTAATGAAGTTCTGAGTAAGAGCTTCCTGTGGATTAGCAAAGATAGAGAATACATCTCCTTCTTCAACTACTCTACCCTTTTCCATCACGGCTACCTTGTTACAGATTTCCTTAACAACGGCCATCTCATGAGTGATAACAACAATAGTAATTCCAAGCTTCTTATTAAGATCCTTAAGAAGATCAAGGATAGCCTTTGTTGTCTGAGGGTCAAGAGCACTTGTAGCCTCATCACATAATAAGATATCAGGATCATTTGCAAGAGCTCTCGCAATGGCAACTCTCTGCTTCTGTCCACCGGATAACTGGCTTGGGTAAGCATTTTCTTTTTCAGAAATTCCTACAAGCTCAAGAAGGTTTCTAACCTTTGCTGCGATTTCTTCTTTAGATAAGCCGCTTCCCTGAAGTGGAAATGCTACATTTCCAAAAATTGTTCTTGATGGGAAAAGATTGAAGTGCTGGAAAATCATTCCAATCTTCTTTCTTGATTCTCTAAGCTCTTTTTCAGAAAGCTTTGTGAGGTCCTTACCGTCAACCTCGACTGTACCGGATGTAGGTCTTTCAAGAAGATTTATACATCTTACTAATGTAGACTTTCCTGCTCCGGAAAATCCGATAATGCCGAAAATATCTCCATCATTGATTGTGAGAGATACATCATTTACCGCATGTACTTCTTTTTTATTATCGTCAATGAATGTTTTGCATATATTCTTTAGGTAAATCACTTAAACATTCCTCCTTTTTACATACAAATATCTTAACACATATGTTTAAATAGTTACTTATAGTATATATATGTCACAAGCTATAGCCCTAAGCTATAACCATGCTTAATGTTTAAATAAACTTATATATTTTAAATAAACTTATATATAAGGATTACTTTAAAATTTTTTAAATGGTATAATATTCAAATATTTATTGTGAAAGGAATTAGTATCATGATTAATAAAGACAGACTTACATCTCTTTTTGTAGAACTTGTTTCTATTGATAATCCATCAAGACATGAAAGAGAAATGTGTGACCGTCTCAAAAAAGAATTAGATGAATTAAATATTTCATATGAAGAGGATAATGCCGGTGAACTTATTGACGGTAACTGCGGTAACCTCTATGCATATGTTGACGGAGATTTAGATGCAAAGCCAATTATTCTTTCAGCACACATGGATTCAGTTGATCCTGCCGTAGGCAAGAAGGCAATCATTCATCCTGACGGACTTATTACATCTGCAGGTGATACAGTACTTGGCGCTGACGACTTATCAGGTGTCGTTACTATCTTAGAGGCAGTAAGAGCCGTTAAGGAATCAGGCAAACCACACAGACCATTTGAATTATTATTTGACGTTGGCGAAGAAATCTACTGCCAGGGAATCAAGAAATTTGATTTCAGCAAGCTTAAGTCTGATGAGGCATATGTATTTGACCTTACAGAGAGTATCGGTACTGCTGCTGTTCAGGCTGCATGTATTATTGCATTTGAAGCACATATTAAAGGAAAAGCTGCACATGCTGCATTTAATCCTAACTCAGGTATTCACGCAATCAAGGTTGCATCAGAAGCCATAAGCAGATGTAACTTAGGTAAGGTTGGCGATACTACAATCAATATCGGATTAATCTCAGGTGGTACAGCAACAAATGTTGTTCCTGAAGAATGTGTAATCAAGGGTGAGGCAAGAGGCTTCAAGAACGAATACGCCCTTGATCAGATTGAGCTTGTAAGAAAAGAAATCGAAAAGGCTTGTAAGAATAACGGCGCTGAATTTACATTTGATATTGATATCCTTTTCTCAGCTGTTGATACTCCAAGAGATGGAATTATAGTTAAGAGATTTGAAAAGGCATGTAAGGAACATAACCTTCCTGTAAATCTCATTTCAACATACGGCGGTAGTGACAATAACTACTTCGTAGAAGAAAATGTTAAGGGCCTTGTTATTGCATGTGGTATGAGCACAGTTCATTCATGCAAGGAAACTTCACATGTAAATGATTTAGAAAATACAGCAAAGATTATTGAGTCATTATTATTAACAGATATGTAATATTTAGATATAAAAAATAACCCCACCATGGTTTTGCATAAGCAATAACCGCGATGGGGTTTTATTTATCCCTGATTATAATTTAGTGAATCAATGTTGATTCGTTAAACTAATTATTCCTCTTCGAATAATTCAGGATGTTTCTTTTTATTTCTGTTTCTCATAATTATTAAGAATACAATTGTGATTGCTACACATACAGGAAGTGAAATCCAGATGTTTCTTGTAAATCCGAGAATGACATAACCGATTGCTGAGATTACGGCAACTGTCATAACATAAGGCATCTGTGTATTTACATGATTGATGTGATTGCACTTCGCCCCGGCCGAGGCCATGATGGTGGTATCGGAAATAGGTGAGCAATGGTCACCACAAACAGCACCTGCCATACATGCTGACATTGCAATAATCATAAGGTTAGGATCAGTATCCTGGAATGATGCAACTACGATTGGAATAAGAATTCCGAATGTTCCCCAGCTTGTACCTGTTGCAAATGCAAGGAATACAGCAATAACAAATATTATTACAGGGAGGAAGTTAACAAATTCTGAAGCTGAACCACTGATGATAGAAGCAACGAATTCCTTTGCTCCTAAACTGTCTGTCATAGCCTTGATAGACCATGCAAATGTAAGGATAAGAATTGGTGGAATCATTGAAGAGAATCCCTTAGGTATACATTCCATGAATTCCTTAAATGAAACTACTCTTCTTGCCATATAGTAACCAAGAGTGATAAGAAGAGCAAATATAGAACCTACACCAAGTCCTACGGAAGCATCACTGGCAGAAAATGCTGTAACAAAGTCACTGCCTTCAAATATTCCACCACTCCAAAGCATTCCTACAACGCAACATCCGATTAATGAGAAGATAGGAACAAGCATGTCTGAGACACCGCCCTTTGAAGAAATCTCTTCATCTGTTTCATCATAATCTCTGTCTTCTGTTGTATAGAGGTCACCCTTTTTGATTGCATTTAATTCATGGCGGAGCATTGAGCCGTAATCAGCCTTAAGTGCTACTACCATAAACATAAATAAGATTGTGAGAAGAGCGTATAAGTTGTAAGGAATTGTGCTTACAAATAATGCAATACCGCTCTCTTCTCCAGGTACGAAACCTGAAACCGCTGCTGCCCATGATGAGATAGGAGCAATGATACAAATTGGTGCTGCAGTAGCATCAATAAGATAAGATAACTTAGATCTTGATACCTTATGAGAATCTGTAACAGGTCTCATAACACTACCAACTGTAAGACAGTTGAAGTAGTCATCGATGAAGATAAGGATTCCTAAGGCGATTGTAGAAATCTGAGCACCCTTTCTGCCCCTTATCTTCTTAAGTGCCCATTCACCAAATGCCGCTGAACCACCGGCTCTGTTCATAAGGGACACTATAATTCCTAAAACTACAAGGAATACTAAAATACCAACATTATATGGATCAGAAAGAACTGATACTATACCCTCCGAATAAACATGGACCACCATGTCCTGGAAATTAAATCCTGCATATAATAAACCGCCTACAATAATTCCCACAAACAGAGAACTGTAAACTTCCTTGGTAACAAGAGCCAGACCAATGGCTACAATAGGTGGAACTAAGGCCCAGAATGTATTTGTTACAGTTTCTGAGTTAGTTGTACAGGCAGCAATAATCATAAGAACAACTATGGCTGCTATGGCAATAGCTCCTCCTATCATTCTGCCCTTTTTACTTTTTCTTTCAAGAGACTGACTTTCGTTGAGAGCTTCTTCGTAAGCACTGTCGAACTCTTTGTCAACGCTGCTCTTGTTTTTTTCATCTTCCGTATTATTTAAGCCCAAATATACTCTCCTTTAATGAAATAAACACCGTCTAATTACAAAACAAACTAAAGTTACATACACATAACAGTTAAAATCATTTTAATATATTATTTATACTTTTACAAAGAAATTTTATATTTACTCAAATACTCTTTCTATACGCTTAATTACGTCATCAATTCGCTCAGGATTGATACCTGCGTAGTTAATAACAAGAGTCATACTTTTATCCGAGTCCGTATCATCCTTTATGTAGTCTGCGTATGTTAAAATGTGAAGATCATTTTCAAGACACTTTTCATTAATCTCTTCCTCAGATAAATCTGTTTTTACTTTTAATAAAAAGTGAGTTCCTGAATGATGCTCTACAATCTCAGATATTTCCCCAATGGATGACTCCCTGATTGCATTAATAATCTGAACTCGCAATTTCTTATAGTAATTCTTTATTCTGTTAATATGTCTTTCGAAATATCCTCCTGAAATAAATCTTGCAAGAGCATACTGCTCGAAACTGGATACAGTACATGAATAGAAACTCATGGTTTCCTTATATCTTTCAAGGATATCAACAGGCAGAACCATGTAGCTGATTCTCAGAGAAGGAACCATTGTCTTTGAAAATGTATTCATATATATAACTTTATTGTTTACATCTTCAGTATATATAGGAGCTATGTATTTACCCTTATATCGGAATTCACTGTCATAATCATCTTCAATTATGTATCTGTTGTCAGATTCATATGCCCATTCCATAAGCTCAAGTCTTCTCTTAATAGGCATAACAATCCCTGTTGGGAAATGATTAGACGGTGACACATGTACTATATCAGTGGCACTCTTCTTTAATTCATCAACAATAAGTCCGCTCTCATCAATAGGAATGAAGTTATATGGATTACCATAGGCCGTACATATTGTTGAGAGCTTGTCGAAACTGGATTCCTCAAATCCAAATGTACTCTTTCTACCAAACAACTGAATAAGACGACTGTATAAGTACTCTGTTCCGGCACCGATGATTACCTGTGATGGAGAAACTGTCATTCCTCTGTTTTTATGAAGATAATCTGCTATGGCCTCTCGAAGTTCATATATTCCGTTATATGGAATTGTCTTAAATAATGTATCACTGTTGTCATAGAGAGCCTGTCTTAACATCTGATTCCATATGGAGATTGGAAATAATTTAAGACTTATTCTGTTGGCCATAAAATCCGCAAAATATTCATGCTCCGGCTCTTCTTTTGTTACTTCATTTTTTTCCTGATTTTTTTTGATAAAATCTTCAGGCAGTTCCTGAACAAAATATCCGACTCTTTCCTTCGCAACAATATATCCTTCAGTAATAAGCTGTTCATAAGCATTTGCAACCGTAATAAGTCCGATACTTAAATGGTTTGCAAGCGCTCTTTTTGATGGCAGCTGCTCGTTACTCTTTATTTTTCCTGAGATTATATCGTCTCTTATACACTGATATAAATAATCATACTTTGGCAGTTTGCCTGATTTGTTTAAATCGTAAGTGAGCATATATATAACCTTTCTATGTTATTTTTAAAATAAATTAGCATGTCATTTTATTTAAAACTCTGATATTCATCTCCGACTTTAATAAAAGCACAATGTAATTATACTCCAATAAACAGACAAATAGAGGCTTTACGCCTCTATTTGTCTGTTTATTTAAATGCTGTTTACAGTGTCACTGATACTGCTTTTTTCCTGAATTAACTCTGAATTCAATTCTGCAGTTAGGACATTTAACCTGTAATAAGCCTTTCCCCTTAGGAATTCTTATTTTCTGTCCACAATTAGGACATTTAACAACCTTATTAATCTTCTTGTCGTTATGGATATCCTTTCTGTTGTTCCAGTTTCTTTTCATACCGCTGATAAGGTTTAAGTATGCCTGATTTTCAGTATGTCTTGCAGAAATATTTCTTGAAAGAGCCCTGGAATATGCATAAATAAACAAAATAATTGCGATTATACTTAACACTAATCCAAAAATACCTAAATGAAATATTCTAAATACAATTGAAGCCACAAGGATTATAAGTCCGACAATTGTTAAAAATCTGGACAATGAATCAAATCCGTTTCTTCCATTGTTATATCCATTAGTATTATATCTCATAATATTATCCTCTTATTAAATATAATTTTAATGAAATCGTAAGCTGTTTTTCTATTTTGAATTCATGCTCTCTCTTCTGAGTTCGCTTTCAGCTTTAGAAAATACACAACCGCAATAATCCTGACGATATAAATTATATTCTTTAGACAGTTCTGTAGAACATTTAAATCCGTTTTTCTTTTTGAAATCGGAATTAAGAAATACGCTACCTGCTTTCGCTGCTTCTTCCTCACCAATCTGATTGAGAAGCTTTGTATTCTTCATAGGGCTTATTGTAAGAGTTGTTGTGAAATAGTCCATGTTAAGCTCTTTTGCAAGGCTGGCTGCTTCCTTTAATCTCATTCGGAAGCATACCTCACATCTGTCTCCGCCCTCGGGACATTTTTCCATTCCTCTTACAGCCTCAAAAAACATTTTATCATCATATCCCCCATCAATAAATGAAACGGGATATTTTGTTTTATATTCGCTGATAAATCTCTTCTGTTCTTCAGCTCTTCTCATATATTCATCACGTTCTGTGATATTTGGATTATAGTAAAATACCGTAATTTTAAAATAATTCGAAAGATATGAGATACAGTAGCTGGAACATGGAGCACAACAGCTATGGAGAAGCAATGTGGGAACAGATGCACCTGATTCAACAGATTTCACTATAGTATCAAGCTTCTTCTCTAATTCTTTCTGATAATTAACGTTGTCCATATGTTACCACATTCCTGTTACCAAATTTCAAAATTATGAATTGATGATGGAATCAATTACCTCAAGGAATTGCATCATCTCTTCCTCAGTACCTATTGTAATTCTAAGGTAGTTATCTATTCTTGGTTTCTTGAAATATCTTACATAAATATTTCTCTTCTTAAGTTCTTCAAATATGAATTCAGCAGACTTTTCTCCGTGCTTTGCAAAAATGAAGTTAGCTGAAGAAGGAAGAATCTCAAAACCTCTGCTCTCAAGTTCTCTTGTAATGTCTTCTCTTGTATATATAATCTTTGCCACAGTTTCTCTGAAGTATGACTCATCTTCAATAGACTCGCTTGCACAGATAAGTGTAGGTGCATTGATTGTATATGAATTGATTGAGAACTTAACATCAAGCATTGCTGAAATAAGTTCTTTACTTCCCAATGCATAACCTAAACGAAGACCTGCAAGAGATCTTGATTTAGAGAATGTTCTTGTAACAAGAACATTCTCGTATTTATCAATAAGACTGATTGCTGAATCACCACCGAAGTCAATATATGCCTCATCAACTATTACAACAACATCACTGTTGTTTTTTATAATAGTTTCAATATCATCTAATGACATTACAATACCTGTAGGCGCATTAGGATTGGCAATTACTATACCGCCACATTCCCTGTTGTAGTCTGCAACATTTATAGTGAAATCTTCACTTAAAGGAATTTCCTCATATGGGATTCTGTAAACGTCAGCCCAGACTTTATAAAATGAGTATGTGATATCAGGAAAGATAATAGGTTTATCGAAGTTAAAGAATGTTAAAAATGCTGTAGCAAGTACATCATCAGAGCCAACACCAACAAAAACATTTTCCTTGTTTACGCCATGATATTCAGCAAGACTTTCAACAATGTCAGTTGCATCCGGATCAGGATATTTTCTGAGTATGTCTCCGTTCATATCTGATAAGTCCTTAAGAGCATTAACTACTCCAAGGGCAGGTGTGTATGGGTTCTCATTAGTGTTAAGCTTAATTATATTCTCACCCTTCGGCTGTTCTCCAGGCACATATGGCTCAACCCTTCTTATATTGTCTTTCCAATTATCCATTTAAATTCAATTATCCTCTGTTTATAAAATCCGATTGAAAATATACCTTATCGTACTGTACGGTTTAACAATCTGATAAGACCACTAAACCGTACTGCACTAATGTTAGTTTTTTAAAGTTTTTCAGTAAGCCTGATTAATAACACAAAACTGCTTATTAACCAGGCTTGCTTATAAAGTAAAATTATTTTGTAAGACCGTAGAACTCTGCAAGCTTCTTGAATGCAGGAAGTGATCTTTCAATTGTGTCATATGATACACAGTATGCAATTCTTACATAGCCCTTTCCACCGAAATCGCTACATGGAACTACTAAAATGTTATATTCTCTTGCCTTGTCTGTGAATTCTCTTTCATCCTCTGTAGGAGTCTTCATGAAAAGATAGAATGCACCGTCAGGCTTTACACATTCAAAGCCGTACTCTGTAAGTGCGTTATATAATGCTAATCTGTTCTTGTTGTAAACTTCAACATCAACTTCGGCGTCGATATTTTCCTTAACAACCTTCTGCATAATAGCTGGAGCATTAACGAATCCCATGATTCTTGTTGCTACGCCACATGCAGCCTTAACTGTCTCAGAATCTGCAAGCTCATCAGGAATTACAAGGTAACCGATTCTTTCACCAGGAAGTGATAATGACTTACTGTATGAGTAGCTTACTACTGTATTGTCATAGTACTTTGTGATGTAAGGTACTTCGATATCACCGTAAACTAATTCTCTGTATGGCTCATCTGATATGATAATAATCTCATGGCCGTATTTTGCTGATTCTTCTCTTAAGCAGTCAGCAATTTCCTTGATAACACTTTCAGGATATACAACACCTGTTGGATTGTTAGGAGTATTAAGGATAAGAACCTTTGTCTTTTCGTTGATTGCTGCTCTGAGAGCCTCAACGTCAGGCATAAATGTCTTAGGGTCTGATAATACTTCTACTAATACACCATCGTAGTTAGTTACATAGTTTCTGTACTCACTGAAGAATGGTGAAAATGTAATAACTTCGTCTCCAGGATTAAGGAGAACCTTGAACATTACATTCATACCGCCTGCAGCACCTACAGTCATAACGATGTTTGAACCGTTGAAGTTTGTACCAAATCTTCTGTTGATTGAATCTGCAACTGTTTCTCTAACATCTGGGAAACCTGCATTAAGCATGTATCCGTGAAGCTGAACTGAATCTGTTGTATCTACTATTTTCTTAATGGACTCGTTAACAGATGCAGGTGCCGGAACGTTAGGGTTACCGAGTGTAAAGTCATAAACATTTTCTCTGCCAACCTTCTCTGCAAGCTTAGTTGCAAGTCCGTAACATTCTCTGATAGCTGATCTCTGATTAAGCTGATCCTGCATTTTATTTGAAATCATATTCTACACCTCTTCTGTCTAACTGCATTAATATGGATCTCTACGTAAAATCTCATACAAAATATATTTGCGTTTCAATGTGCCGCTTCTATATACAATCGAACGATTCCTTGAAATTCATACAATGTGATAATAAAAATTAATATATTCTCAATATACTACGATATATATTACTACTTTTTTTCATAAATACCATTAAATAATAATTAAAAATTGGGTATTCCCAAAATAATATCCATTTTTTTGCCATTATTATTAATATTCTTCGTAATTTTTGATAGATGTCATAATTTGTTCACAATAATTTTCATTACTTCATTTGCAAACTTTTCACTAGTTGTAATTAATATTCCCCTCGCATTTAAGTCGTGTTCACATTGAGCAAGCACATCTGCTGCTATATATGTAGCGTTTGCTGTTTCATCTGCTATTATAAGAACTTCGCTAGGTCCTGCGACAAAATCTATCCCAACAGTTCCATAACATTGTCTTTTTGCCTCTGTGACGTATTTATTTCCCGGACCTACGATAATATCTA
>OLRT01000942.1_pt1 | contig 21584 bp, 17 predicted proteins | sample 1672021 | NCBI WGS metagenome assembly OLRT01 (sample SAMEA3136637, study PRJEB25190) | human gut metagenome | reverse complement strand
GCAAGGGCCGCACCTGCATCATCGGCGCCCTGGACAAGGCCGCCGAGACCATGGCTGGCCTTTCTGGCACCCGCATCACGGCCTAGTTTCGCCTATACGCTGGGGTGGGGGACATACGTCTCCCGCCCCTCTTCTCTTTGGTTGTATTTTGCACTGAAGACAGCGACCAGCATGTCTTTGGCGTAAAGGTCATCCACAACACATATCAATGAGCGAAAGGTCCGGTAGTGAGCGCGTTCTACTTCTTTTACGGAATCACGTTCGTCTTGGTTTGCATGGTGGCGGTGTGCGTATCGGTATGCACGTACCTCGTCTCACATCGAACAAGCTACTTGACGGTCTCGGCCTTCTTTTTCTTCGACATGCTCGAAAGCGCCATCGTATTTCTCGATGAGTATCAGGGCCGTAAGATGATGACGGATATCCTCAGCGACCAATTTCCCATGACTCACCCTATAGTGAAACTCGTCCTATCGATTGGAATCATGACGAGCATGTGGGTATTTGCATTGGCGATCGTAAACAAGACGAGCCGGCTTCACGTGTTCGTGCCCTGCATCGCCTTTTCTGCTTTCGAGGCCATGTCGCTTGTGTTGCAGCCCGATTCAATCAAACAACTCGCCTTTTATGCGTTGCGCTCCTTGTTCATGTTCGTGGCGTTTGGCATGATTTTCGTCTGCTACCGCAAAAGCAAGCCGTTGGCACGAAAGAGTTTCTACGCACGCTACGGCAGGTTTCTTATTGTGATGGCTGTGTTGACCGTGTTTGTTCTGATCGAGGATGTGCGCGTTCTTGGGCTGGGCATCGGGCGGATCGAAGCCATCGATTACCTGTATTTTGCTCATGGCAGAAACATCCCAGAGAACATCATGAGCGTGGTGGCCGCGATATATACCGTTCGTAGGGCGTCGCAGATCTTGTCGTTGCGCTTTTCTGCTCCTCCCACAACGTCTGTCACCTCTGCTAAACAGGTTGCGGAGGTTCGCTTCTCGGCATTCTGCGACCAGCACGATATCTCCGCGCGTGAACGCGAAGTGCTCGAGCATCTGCTCGATGGCCAGGATAACCGCGCTATAGCGAATGATTTATTTATCTCTGTCGGCACGGTCAAATCGCATGTTCACACGATATTCCGTAAATGCGGTGTCTCATCGCGGTCCGAGCTTCTTCAGAGCTTTTGGGCAGGTTAAAGGCAGGGTTATAGGGGATATAAGCCTCCGCTTACGGCAATAACCCTGTTTGTGCAGACAAGTTTATACCCGGGGGCGTTATTCAAAGGGATAGCAAGCGTCGCGAAAGCGCGGCGATGTCAACAGAAAGGTGGGTCATATGAGGACCTCTATCCCTCCCGTCTCCCGCAGAAGCTTCCTTGGCCTGAGCACGTTGGGCGCCGCGGCTGTTGCGGTGGGTGCCGCCGGTTGCGCCAACAATTCTTTGAATGCCGGAAGCACCGGCAGCGCGATTTCCGATAAGGCATCCATCGTCTTTCGTAACGGCACGATTCAGACGATGGTCAAAGAGGGCGACACCGCGGCCGCTTTGGCTGTTTCGGGCAACAAGATCATATATGTAGGCGAAGACTCCGGTGTTGACGAGTACATCGATGACAACACGCGCGTCATCGATCTTGATGGCGGTATGGTGACCCCCGGCTTTATGGACGGTCATATCCACGCTCCGGGCAACTGGGTGACCGCGCTGTACGAGATCGATCTTACCAAGGGCACCACGATCGATGAGTATAAGAAGACCATCAGTGACTTTATAGCCAAGCATCCCGATGATAAGGCTTACGTTGGCGGCACGTTCATGATCAACGCCTTCGAGCAAGAGGATGGCACCAATCCCGGCCCCAATAAGTCTATCCTCGATGAGATCTGCTCCGATAAGCCCATCATGCTGTGTGATGTTTCCTATCATTCGGTGTGGGTCAACAGCCGTGCGCTCGAGCTTGCGGGCATCGATAACGATACCCCCAATCCTACGGGCGGCATCATCACCCGCGATGCGAACGGCGAGGCGACTGGCTACTTGATCGATTCTGCTGCCACTATGGTGAGGGAGGTTGTCTCCGTCGAGCATACGGACAAGGAGCTTGAGAACGCTATCGACAAGTACCAGCAGGCGGCTGCGAAATACGGCATCACCGGTATTACCAACATAAGCGTCGTGGGAACGTCTACGGCACAGGATTGCCAGTTCTATACTGACCTTGAGAAAGATGGCAAGCTTAACCTGCGCATGCGAGTACTTCCTACCATTGTGCCTGGCATGACGGCTAAAGAGGCCCTTAAAACCGTGAAGGACCTCAAGAAGTTCGATAGCAACATGATCTCTACCGGTACGGTCAAGATCTACTCCGATGGCGTTACCGAGGGCGGCAGCGCCGTGATGCTCGAGCCATATACCTCCGCCGCCGGTAAGGGCGATAACTGGTACGGCGAGTCCGTCTGGGACCAGCAGGAGTTCAGCGACATGGTGGCCGCCCTCGACAAAGAGGGTGTTCAGATTCATGTTCACGCGATCGGCGACGGTGCCGTCCACAACACCCTCGATGCCTACGAGCGCTGCGTCAAGGAGAACGGCGAGCGCGATGATCGCCGCAACACCATGACGCATGTGTGCGCAATCACCGACGAGGACATTCAGCGCGTCGCCGATCTCGACATCGTGTGCGCGCTGCAGTTCCTGTGGATGTATCACGATTCTTTGTGCGACCTCGAGATCGCCATGGTGGGCGAGGATCGCGCCATGAAGTTCTACCCCGTCAAGAACATGCTCGAGGCCGGCTGCTTTATCTCCGGTGCGAGCGATGGCCCGGTCACCGGCTATGCGCCGCTCGAGGAGATCGAGGTGGCCGTTACACGCAACAGCCCGTATCCCGAGGAGGAGGACACCGATATGTACCGTTTGCCCGAGCAGGCCATCACGGCATATCAGGCGCTTGAGGCATATACCAAAAACGTTGCCTTCGAGAACTACATGGAGGATAAAATCGGTACGCTCGAGGTGGGCAAGCTCGCCGACCTCACGGTGCTCGACCAAGACATCCTTCATTGCGATCCCAAGAAGATCTCCGATACCAAGGTTCTGTTCACTGTCTCCGATGGCCGTATCGTATACGAGGGATAATCGGCCGATCGAGGTAAAGAACGGACGATTTGCTCGGTAGAGCGCTCGGTTGCTAGTCGTCGCGATTTACCACAGGCCGCCGCGCCCGTGTGAAGTAACGCTGGGCGTCAGTGCAATGCATAGGGCCCGCCTTGGCAGATTGAACTGCATCGAGGCGGGCCCTTTGATGTTTGATGGATCGCTGTACGTTGAAGGGGCACCTTTAAGCAAGGCCGCCGTAGATGTAGACGATAAAGTTGTCGCCAGTGTCTTGGCTGTGGTCCTCGGCAACACGCTCCATACCCAGATGCTCGTAGAACTCCCAATCGGAGCGGTTGTCGGTCATGAGGAAGAAGCGTTTGCAGCCGAGTTCGCGCATATGCTCGCGCGCGACCTCGATTAGGCGACGTCCAAGGCCGCAACCCTGGTATTCGGGCAAAACGATAATCAAATTGAGCTGTCCATCGGCGTAGATGCTGTCGGATGCGCCAAAGCGATTGCCGGTTGCCTTCTCGCGCGAGTCGCCAAACAGGGAACCCTCAAGATTGTCGTCGGCAGTCTGTGCGCGAGCGGTTGCCTGCTCGAAGAGCTCGTCGTACGTTTGCTGCCAATAAGGGTTCGTACGCGGCGTGCCCTTGTCATATACGCCCACATAGCACGCGGCAATGATCTTGCCGTCCAGCTCGGCAACCAGGGCAATGGGGGAGCACTGTGCTTGCATGACGGTATTGAAACGCGCAACGAGACGCTCATCCTGCGCGTGCCCTTCGCGCCTGAGCCAGCCGCACCACAGCGCCGAGTAGATATCGGCGATTGCATCGATGTCGTCAAGCTCTGCCGGTCGAATCACAACGTTGTTCAAGTTCATTGCAAACTCCTTGATAGAGGGGGTTATCTAAATGATATGCAGGGGCTGGGCCACGGTGCATCATGATTCGGCATCGGTGGCCGATACCTCGGCAAACGCGCTGTGCTCCCTGCGGCGCGACGTTATGTTTCGTATATGTGGCCGAGATGTCATTTTTGCCGGTAAAAGACGTTGCACTTTAGTTGGCAAAAGTGGATAATCCAACACATTCGATTTCTCTGGCGCCAGCACCAAGGCGCCACAATACGAAAGCGACAGGTGCATGCCATGGCCATGAATTTCAAACGCAGGCTTCCCATTCCGATGGAGATTCGCGAAGAGATGCCTCTCGGCCCCGAGCTGATGGAAAAGAAGAAGGACTTCGACGCCGAGGTTGCGCGCGTTTTTGCGGGCAAAGATTCTCGCAAGGTGCTCATCATTGGCCCGTGCTCGGCCGACCGTGAGGACTCGGTGCTCGAATATGCCACGCGCCTGGGCAATCTTGCCGAGGAGGTCAAGGACAAGCTCCTCATCATTCCGCGCGTGTACACCAATAAGCCGCGCACGAAGGGCACGGGCTACAAGGGACTGCTGCACAATCCCGACCCCGAGTCTCCAGACGATCTGCTCGCAGGCGTAAAGGCCATCCGCCATATGCATCTCCGTGTGATTCAGGAAACGGGCATGTTTACTGCCGACGAGATGCTCTACCCCAGCAACTACCAATACCTCGTCGATCTGCTGTCCTATGTGGCGGTGGGTGCTCGCTCGGTCGAGAACCAGGAACATCGTTTGGTTGCGAGTGGCATTCCCGTGCCCGTGGGTATGAAGAACCCCACGGCTGGCTCGACCTCCGTCATGCTCAATTCCATCTATGCCGCTCAGGCACACCAGTCGTTTATCTTCCGCAATTGGGAGGTCGAGTGCGACGGTAACCCGCTGGCGCACGCTGTGCTGCGCGGCTATATCGGTCTTGATGGGCGCACCTACCCCAACTATCACTACGAGCACCTGGAGCGCCTAGCCGAGCGTTATACCTCGGAGAAGTACGCGAATCCTGCTGTCGTGGTGGATTGCAACCACGACAACTCGGGCAAGCGCCCCTTGGAGCAGATCCGTATCTGCAAAGAGGTGCTCGACTCTTGCCGCCGCAATGAGGCCGTGGCCGGTCTGGTCAAGGGCTTTATGATCGAGTCTTATCTGGAGGATGGCAACCAGGCGGTCGATGGCGCGGTATTTGGTAAATCCATCACCGACCCCTGCTTGGGCTGGGAAAAGACCGAGGCTCTTATTCGCGAGCTTGCCGAGCGTCTGTAGAGCGGTCGGCCCTTAGGGTAGGCGATTGATTGCGCCCGTCGCGAGCGAGTCGCGGCGGGCGCTTTGTTGTGCAGATTTGCGGGCACGGGGGAAGAACGGCCGTCGGTACCAAGGGCAGCTGACGCTAGTGCACACTGCTTGTTCTAGTGTTCGCTTTGTTGCAACTTGTCGCGTACAAACATGAGCCCATATCCCAAGACTACATCGTTCATGCTTTTCCCGCCTTTGGGTGATTGTATGGCAGCTACGCCAGAATCGGCGCATCCGGGCGGCCCGAGGTCTCCTGATAATCGTCGTCTCCATAGAGATCGCCGTCGCCATCGTCATAGTCGTATATGCCGTAGTGGTCGCCGTCGTCGTCGCCATCGTCGTAGACATAGCATCCGTCTGTGTCGCCATGCCATCCCTCAAGTTCGACGCCGGGGTCGACGAGGAGATCGTCGAGTTCGGGGACGCTGCTGACGTCAAGCTCGTCCAAGCGGTTGTCGTAGGCCCACAGGGTAGTGAGTTTTTCTGTCTCGGGAAGCTCAAGGTCCTCAAGGTAATTGCCCGAGCAGTCCACAAAGCGCAGTTTGGTATTCTGCGAAAGGTCGAGAGACTCGAGCTCGTTGTCGCAGACGAGTAAAACCTTGAGATTCTTGAATACCTCGATGCCATCAAGGTCTTCGACGCCGGAGGCGCAAAGGCCGTTTCCATAGGTGAAGTCTTGAGACAGGTTGCCGATGGAGGTTACGCGGTCCGCTTCCTTTTGCGAAATGTAGCCGTCTCCATCTGTATCGACCTTGCGCGAGAGATAGTCTGCAAAGGCGTCATCGTCCACATCGTCGATGTCCAGGACAGCGTCTACGCTGTTTGCCGTCTCGACCATCGCGGAACCGAGAATGAATCCGCCCAAGCCAAAGATAAGCGTGCCGATGATGACAAGGGCTGCGACACCCGCGATAATACCGATTGCCAGTTTATTGTTGCTCTTTTTTGGTGCCTGGAACGCAGGGGGCGCTGGAGTGTAAGGATTGGGCACAGGGGCTTGGTTTCCTGCGGTCGCATTGGGCGCCTGCGAGGGCTCGACAGCGCTGGTGCCCGCCTGGGACTCGGAGCTCGTCTGGCCTGCAGACGCGCTGGCACCGTCCGGGGCTTGTGCGTCTGCGCCCTGCGCCGATAGGGGTGCGCCGCAGGTGGTGCAAAACTTGCAGGTATCGGGAACAAACGCTCCGCATTCAGTGCAGTACATCGTGTTCCTTTCTATCGGGTGTGTGCATACGCACGCCGAGCCAACGGTTTCTTAGGAGACAGTCTAGTTGAAAGTGCAGCTATAGACACGAGCGAAGGTGTAATTGTGCTCAACGGCGGCATTGGCGGCTTGCATCGCTGCGGTTGCGGACATTAAACCCAAACCGCCCGGTGCAGGGGGATACACCGGGCGGCCAAGGGAAAGGAAGGCGATATGTTGAGACGTTCTCGCAGGGTTGGCGCTGCCAGCGAGTCGTCGAGGGTGGCCTACACAGAAGCTGCGTAGGGGCGCTGCGGCCACATCTCCGACGGCGCGGGATTGTTTGTTGCCGCAGAGGTGGCGGGAAGCGCGCGCATGAACGCGTGATAGGAACGCTTGAGGTTCATACGCTGGGCATCGGCCCGGTTGGGAAGCGCGTTGATGCGAATGGAGTTCTCTCCTGTCCGCTCAAATACCGGGTGAGGCTTTGCCTTTTGCTTTGTTGTTGTGCGCATGCGATCAACTCCTGTTCAGCATTGCCGGGCGCATGGGCGACCGGCGGTCGATTATCGTTGCGCTCGATATATATGTACCGCCCGGGGCGCGCGCTAAACATGCCTGTGTGCACTCCACACGCCATTCAGAATCCGCACACGCCGGCACCATAATTGCGGGTATTCCATCGTTACGGTCGCGGTCGTCGCTCGTTGGAGTCCTATGTTGACTACATCCACAAGAACTTTTCGAGCATTAAGAACGTGGTGGTTGTCGATATCGAGGAAATTACAATATCGAGAGCTATAGATAGCGTTCCTTCCATGTTTGCTTATGTTCAAAGGTGAGCTCATCAGGACTGGTGTAGTCGTAGTCTGTTTTCATATCCCCCGTGGACTGAATGGTCATGGTCATATTCGACCAAGGCTTTCCCATGGTCTGGTTTGCGCGCTGTTCCAAAAGGATATTTGCGACATCATCAAAGGAGTCGAGCAGCTCATCTTCATCAATGCCAGGAAGGTCGAAGCACTTGATAAACGCGTTTGGCTTGCATGTGACGTAGAACTCTATCGAATATGACGTTTCGCCGAACTCGGCATATACCACGGTGGTCCTCCAACCTGTTGGAAGATACGGCGAAATGAGGTCGAATAGTCTCTGGAAGTAATCTCTGTTCTCCATTATTTGTTTGCTCCGTTCTTTATGGTGGTCACTGTTTTTTCACCATCGATGGTGTAGGTGATTCGGAAGCTTGTGGGCCGGTTGGAGCTTTTGTCGTATTTTGGAACGACTTTTAGGTATACCTCATGACCAGATTCGAGGGCTTTGGCGCACGTGTTCTCGATCCGTTTGTAATCGCTTTGATTGACTCTTCCGTCCATGGCTACGATGTTCTCGAGACCGTTGCCACCCCCAAAGCGGTCGGCAATAAGATGACCCTTCTGGTCGCCTTCCTTTTGGTCGCCTTTGCCGATCGTTTCCATGGAATCGGAGATTTGCTTGCGAGGCTCTTTGCTGAGTTGAAGTTGCCCTTCAGCCGATTTAACGCGCCCTTCCGAATCCGTGCGATAGCTGTATCCGTTTTCGACGTATGTATTGTTTGGTATGAGTTCGTTTCCTTTGCGGAATAGTTTGCCGTTGTCGTCCCTGTATTCCATATTGGTAGGCTCAATCAACTTGTCGGGGTTGATTGGGGCTGCATTTTTGGTTTCGTTCGGCTCGTGCTTTTGCTCTTTGGACTCGTATCCTATGAGGCGATCTGCCATGTTTTTAAGCCGATCGACCGTACTCGGCGCTTTGATTTCGGGCTTTGGTGAGTCTAATTCCATATTACTCTCCTATTTGATAACGTCGAAGAAGGCGGGTGCCAAAGCTCGGTAATAGGGGAGCAGTGCTGGTTGTGTGATGGATTGTACAAGCTCGACGTAACGTTGCGATGCTGCCCCGGGCTTGGCCGCAAGTGTTTCCTCTCTTGCGCTCCCGTAGAGCCGCTTGGCTTCTTGGCTTATCTGCCTGTAATTGCTCGGCGTCTCGAAAGGCGTCGGAGCAAAGCGCACATCCGAAAAGAACTCGCGGGCGTTGTGTTCAATAGCCTGTCCGCTGCCGCAATCTGCTGCGATGACGGCAAGCGGCGCATGGACCATATGAGTTTCAGAATCGCAAGTGTAAGTAAAAGCGAGGTCATATAAGATGCCTTCGTTAAGAACGGGTATCGGAAAAGAGATGTTTTGCCCCGTGGGTAGCCGGCTCCACAGAACGCTTTGTACCTCTTTGTAATTCAACATGGCATCTCCTATCGAATGGGCTTGGAGGTCACGATTGTCGCAAACAGCGCGCTATCAAGCATATCGGAGCCAACGCGTCTGCAGCCGTCTATGCCGCCTGTGCCGGAGTCGCAAACATAGAACCCCGCGACGTTGCCTGTGCTGTCACGCTCTACGCTCGTTACCGTAACGGCATGGAGGCCTTCGTAATGAGAGTCGTCCCAGAATTCGCTTACATCGACGCAAGCGATAACGCCATGACCAGCTTCGACATTTCGGGCGACGTTCTCAATTGAGGGCAGCCCGAGAACGATGGACTCGATTCCCACATGGCTCAGAATGTCCTGTATCTGCTCGAATGTGGTGCCGCCGTTGTCCTCGGGTGGTTTCCGAAAGTGATAGTCGCAGTCACCGTGCGCCATTGCCACGTTGATGATATCCGCTTCCGTCACGTTCTCTTTGCCGGCCAAGCGGCAGACGTTCTCTACTGAAACAAGTCCGCATGTTCCCATGAAGCCGGGAACTGCGTTTCCTTGGTTGCAGTTGAGTTTGTCGGCCACCTCGAAAGGATGGTCGTAGATGCTGTTGCCGTTTTCAAGTGTTTGGAAACCCTCTCGCGTCGCATCGAGACCCTTGACAGGTTGCGCCAGATAGTCGGAGTCCGAGCGCCGTGTTTCGAGTGAGCATGTCTCGCTGGCTTTTTCGCCCGCGCCGATATCGAGGCGGCTTGCCGCAGATTCCATCAGGTGGTCGGGATTGAAGTCGAGTGTGTACTCGGTGCCAGAGGGCTGCTTGAGCTCGGGAACAGCCTCTGGAGTGGTCCGCTCGATCATGCGAGCCCTCCGTTGTTGTACCAGTCGGTGAACTTGGCCTCGTCTGCCTTATCGAGGTAGAGGATATCGGTTATCACGCCTTGGATGATCGCTCGACGGACCGTGTCTCCCATCATGGCATCGGCCCTGTTCTTGAGTTCGGACTCGGCGGCGGCGGTCCATTGCCTGGAGTCCTCGCTGCGCTTGATTGCCGCTTCTACGGCCTCTTTTACGCTGGGGAACAGCGCGCTCATGAACGGAGCGAGTTCGGTCATGTGCGGATCGATGGGAGGATTCTGTAGCGTACGCAGGATGCGCACTGCGGTCGATGCGGCGATATCAAGGCGGTCGAGCGCTTCGCGAATGTCTCGCAGCGCCGCCGTATCCTTGACGGGAACGCAAGCGATGAGCGCATCGGCGATTGATGCTGCGACGTTTGCGTTATCTGCGGGGACAGCGGGAGTGGGCTGCTCGTAGATGAGCGGCTCGCTGTCATCGGCTTTGGCGACTTTGCAGAGCACTGGCTCGACCCAGTCGTTCTGATAGACGGCGGCGACGCCCTTGGGCAGGCGGGCAAGTTCGATGATTTGCTGATCGTTAAGGTTGGCTGCCCGGCCGGCGAGTTCACGGTCCGAGAGATCGGGCAGACGGTGGATGATCTTGGTATTGGTGTTGCGGATCGCAGCCATGTCAAGCAGTCCGGGGGCTTGGTCTGCAATCACAAAGCCCTCTCCGTAGGTGCGCATCTCGGCGATGGCGTTCGAGATCATCTCGACGCTCTTACCCAGGAGGTTGCCGCTTTCACTACTCTGATCGGCGGAAGTCCGCTTGAGCAGATTGTGTGCCTCCTCGAGAACGGTCAGATGACGCAGCGGCTGGTTCATGCTGGAAGAGCTTGCCATACGATACTCTTGCAGCTTGAGCACGATGAGACCCATGAGCAGCGACTTTGTCTCGACCGACCCCACACGCGAGAGATCGACGATCGCGTTGCCGTCGAACAGCGTATCATCGCCAACCTCTTTGGGCGTGAGGATCATGCCGTTGAGCCCGTTGGTGAGCGAGTTTAGGCGCGTGAGCAGCGAACCCTTGTAGGCGCCCTTGTTCTCGGCGTCGTACTCGCTCTCGTCGAGGATTTCGCGGACATTGCGTGCCACATCGGCAAAGGTGGGGTAAAGACTGGGACCATAAGGGTTCACCGAAGCGGTGAGATCCCAGCCACAGTCCTCATAGGAGCGCGAGACGGCATCTTTGAGCACGGCGGGCATGGCAGCGTACATGGGCCAGCACACGTTGAAGATTTCCACGAGACGGTCGAGGTGTTCGAGCACATGGATGCTCTCGGGGAAGCTGAAAGGGTTGATGCGAAGTAGCGGCACGACAGTGGGGTTGGTGCCGAACACGCGAACGTCATCGTGCCCGCCGTAGACATTTTTGTACTCGCCCTTGGCGGGTTCGACTACGAGGAACTTGACGTCTTGGTCGGAGGCTTCGTCGAGGATACGGCAGACCGTGTTGGTCTTGCCCGCACCGGTGCTGCCCGTGACGAACACGTGGCTCGCGAGCGAATCCTTCTGCAAAAGAACCCTCACGGGTTCCTCTTTATGCATATGGAATATCTTTCCCAGCCTCAAACCCGATGTCGGCTGTGTTCCGTCGAAGGTCGAGACGTTGCGTCCAAAGGCCGCGCATTCGATAACGGGTAGGCCCGGTATCGATTTCTTGGGGAAGTTGAGCGAGTAGGAAAGCTCTTTGCCGGACAGCGCCGTCGTCGCGGTGACGGAGGCGGGATAGACCGAGAAGCTCGGGTGCCTATCGAGAAGCGCGGGGGAGAGCGCGAAGATGGGATGGCGTAGATCCTTTAGGTAGGTGCAGATCGCTTTGGCGTCCTCGCTGTTTTCTCCAAGGTCGCCGCGCCAGAGGCTGACGGCCGCCTGTGACATGAAGGATTCCTTGCCCTGGGTGAGGGCGAGGTAGGTGTGCGCCACGTTGTTCGCGACATTATGGTCCTCGGAGAGCACGTAGGCGCAGAAGTCCCACATGCCGAGTGCCGAGGCGAGGTCGAGGCGCTTCATTTGCGCTTCGATGATCTCGAGCGCGTGCTGGATTGTGTAGTTTTTGAACGTCTGGGTGATTCCCTCGTCGTTTCCGAGCGTGGCGGTGACGGTGCTCGAGCGGGCGAACGACCCACCGAAGTTTGCGCCGAGGTTCACCGCTTTGGATACGCCCGATGTGGCCGACGTGCCCTTCGAAACGGCTTTACCGATACCGCTCGTCACGGCTTTGCCGAGTGAGTTTGAGACGGATTTGCCGATTGCGTCGCTTGTTCCCTTTGCGGTGGAAGTGGAGTGGGAGGAGCCTTGGGTGTGGTTTACGTTTAGGTCGGCGTTGCCATTCGCAACAAAGGGCACGCCGACGCCCCCACCAACTGTAGCCCCTATCTGTGACGATTCATTTGTCTCGTTCGATTCGGTGTCCGTGATGCTCTCGGTCGTCGTTTCCGACTGCGACGTTCCGCGATTGACGGAGTCCGTCTGCGAACTGTTTGCCGAGTCCGTCTCGTTGTAGTTATTCGCGACGGCTTGGTTGGTTCCTGCCTGCCTGCCGGCACTCACGCCGGCGTTCACGCCGATGGTCGCCGACGAGGCGATCGAGTCGCTCTGATGGTAGGTGTAGTTTGTTGTCCAGGACGCATAGGGTGTCAGCAGCGAATGAAGTTCGGCGAGCCGCAGCTTGCGCTCTCTGACGTCGTGCGCGGGCGTGGCGAGCAGCACGACCGTGTATTCCTCGGCACTGCTCTTGGGAACGATGCCGTCGAGCAGCTTTTCGATGGTCTGAGTTGCGAACTTGTCGTTCTTCTCCGTTGGAATGTTCGAGACCGTTGCCACTGAATATGAACGATTTCTCTCCAGACAGGGAAGGGCGCCACGCTGCGGCGCGCCGACTTCGGATCCCGGAAAGTTACCCTTGAGTGCATCGGAGACACGGCGTGTGAAATTGTCCACATCGATGTTGTCGCTCGCGTTGTCGGTGTCCACCACGGCGAGGTAGACATTGGTATTCGTCGAGGTCCTATTGAACACGAGGGCGATGTTGCAGTCCTCGTCGGCAAGGACATCGTAGACGTTGACGAGCTTCTCGAGGCTGTCCTCGTTGGGGTCTACAACCCATTTGGTGATGTCCATGTAGCGAATATTGAACTCATCGTTGAAGCCATCCGGGTATTCCACCGCTGGATCGACCGGGCAGTACACATTTCTGAGCTGGGACAGATAGGCCCCGTGTATCTCGACGGCGGCAGTCGCAAGGAGACGGTTGGTCAGCTCGGTTGCCGTTGCATCGGTTGGATCGGGTTTTTGCGAAAGGTAGGAATCTCGCTTTTCTTCGACCTGTTTGAGCTGTTCGCTGCTGAGCGATGAGACTTTGGCGACCGCGTTGCCCGCTTTGTCAGCGGCGTGGATTATGGCGCTTTTGATGCCCATGGGAACTCCTACTCCTTCCAGTCGATAACGCGCGAGACGTAATTCTTGCGGTCCTCAAGTGTTCCGAGTTTTGCCTCGAGGGAGGTGATCTCGACGGTCTTCTTGCCGATTTCCTCCACGTGCCCGTGAAGCACCGGGTTGTAGTCGGTGATGTTGGCGATGATCTGGGTGATCAGGTCGCTCAGCCATGTTCTGAATCCGCAGATGTGCTCGCGCCCAATCTCGTTTCGCGTCATGGCAAACGACCGGTCGATCTCGTCATTGAACCTCTGCTCGACTTTGTGCAAGAACAGCTTGTCCGACCGAAAGACGACCGTGGCACCCCAACGGAGCTCATTGAAATCCGATTTGTTGAATACGTCGTGTCGCGGTTCCGCAAGACTGAGAGCGTGGAAACCGATGATGATCTTCCCAACTTCCTCACGTTTCTCGTCAGAGAGCGGGTTGTCGTCAGCAGTTGCGATGCGATAAAGGGCGTCGCGGCATTGCTCTGCGCGACCGATCCAATAGGAGCGGGAGCGATCGTCGACCGTCGACGCCATTTGGGCGGCGGCGAGATTGTAGTTCGACACGACCTCGTCGAACAGCTGGTCGGCGGTGTCTTTATCCGCCTTCTTCTCGGTTTCCTTGACATCCGATTGCTTCTTAAAGGCATCGGCGGTGTCGTCGACAAAGCCCTTCGCGGCGTTCTTCACGTTGTCTGCGAGTTTCGATGCGCGACCCATGAGGTCGTTCGAGTCGGCATTCTGCGCGGAGGAGCCGACCCTGTCGAGAAGGTTGGGAAGTATCGAGTCGAACGCGCTTGCGGCCTCGTCTGCACGGTCGGAATAGTTGAGCCTCTCGCGCTTCTCCTTCGTGATGGCGTACTGGCGCGCCAGCAGCGCATCTGCGCTGGTTTTCCATGTCTTTGCCGTTACGGTGCTGTCAAGTTCGGGACCATACGCGGCTTCCGAATCTTGCTGGGCAAGCTTTCTGTAGTTCTCGAGCCGCTCGATGAGTTGTCTCTTCTCCTGGTCGAGCTCTTCTTCCCGTTTGCGCTTTTCCTCTTCGACCACGGCTTTCGCCTCGTCGATCTCCTTTTTGGTGATCCCGATGATCTCCTGGAGCAACGCCTCTGACTGGGTGCATTTGTTGTAGGCGGAGTAACGCTCGGCAAAGAGCCGTATCTCGTTTTCGATGCAGAACAGACCGCTGTTTGCGAGCAAGAGGTCCTTGCACGCCTCGGACTCCTTGTTTGTCCTACGCGAAATCTGGCCGGGGAGAATGTCATAGCGGTAGAGCATTTTATAGAAGCGGCTTGTGGGGTCGACGTATTTGCGCTGCTGGTCCTCGAATTTTTCGGCGTAGTTGTCACTCATGAACTCGCCGTTGTTTTTCGAACCGAGGCCCAGAATCGACGAGACAAAGTAGACGCCCTGCCCGTATAGATTTGATGGGATCGACCAGTGCATGATCTGTGCAACATCCGAGTCTTCGAAACCGCCTTTGGGTAGGTCGGCGGAGTCGGCCTTGTTCACGACGATCATGGCAAAACGTTCGTCGATCGCCGGAATCTGCTCGATTTCCCTATAGAGCTTCTCGTTGTCGGTCGAGTCGAGCGTGCTGTACTCCGCGACAAAGATCGGAAGCCCGTTCGAGAGACCCTCCATAGCCTCGCGCAGCACGCGGGCATGGTCTTCGTTGGAAGCTGAATTGGAGCCCGGGGTGTCGAAGATGACGAACTCCCTGTCATGAGGCCATGGGTCGGCATCGCTGAAGGGGACCTCGAGTTTGATGAGGTCGGACACCTTCTCTCCGCTGTCGCCCTGACGATACGAGTTGAGCACCTTGAGCGCCGCGTTGATTTGCGACGCCATTCCCGTCTCGGCCTGAGCGGCGTTTGTGACGATCAGATCATAGAGCGCTTCGCCTGCCAGGTCCTTGTTCTCCATGAGGCCTGTGGGGTCGAAGCGCAGTAGGAAGCGCCTGTCCCCGCAGGAGAACTGGATCATGGCACGGTCGCGATCTTTTGAACGCTTGATTAGAAACACGCGAGCCGTTACCGGTTCGTCGCCGTTGGGCAGAATCTCCATACCGACGAGCGCATTGATGAACGTTGACTTTCCCGCACTGTAGTTGCCCAGCACGCACAGTGGAATGATGTCGCTCGAGACGTCTGTGAACCGGTCGATCTTCTCTGCGACTATCTTTCGCTGGGAAACGGAATCGTCCACCAGCGGCTTGATCTCTTTGAACACCTCGATGATCTCGGGGAGAACATCGCGCGCGTTTGCAAGGTGGCGCTCGCTGCGGACTGCATAGAGCGTGCTGGCGAAGCCGCTCTCATCGCAGATTGCCTTGAGTTCCTCCCATTCATCGTCCGAGCCCTCGAAGACCAGTTTGATTTTATCGCCCGATCCAAATTCACCGACGATAACCTTTGCGATTTCCTCTGCCTTGAAGGGAAAGAATCCGTGGACCAGCTTTTCGCTATGAAGAGCGCTCCCGGGGTTTGTCGCCAATGTGATCTCGTGCCAGCCGCCATCGAGTCTGTAGTATCGGATGCACTCCTCATACGGGTTGCTTTCGATTTTAATTACAGTTTCCGCCATGATTTCTGTCCTTAGAATATCGGTCGTGAATCGGTTTAATGATACGGAATCGCTTCTTTGGTGAGCGTCCCGGTCCCCTTTTATTTCGCGGACGGTCGGACGACTGATGGCGACATTTTGTTACCACTGCGTTGTCATTGTTCCTCTTTGAATGAAAACTGCTCCGAAACTAGCCGGTAACAGGGCAAATCGTAGGATAGGCGCTGTTGGCAACCGATAGACGAGAGGGGTTTGGTGGTGCCATGTCCAGGATAATAAACCCGTCCCTTTGCCATGGGGGGACATTGCCCGTGCCGGCGCACTATTTGCAGGGTGCTATACTGACGCTATTTGATTGCACGGTATATAGCAGGGATTGAAGCTCGATGCGTCCTTAATGTGGCTTACAGACAACTGATCGACTGATGCGCGACGGCTTGCGCCGCCGCCTTTGTTTGCGAGCAACCAAGGAGCACATATGTCTTCCCACCTTTGTCCGGCGCTTTCCGCACAGGCAAAACGCCTGGTGGCAATACGTTTTCTTATCTATACCGGTTTTCAATCGAGCTATTTTATCGGCGTCATTGGCACGCTTACCTATGCAGACGGCGCGTCTGTCGCTTTTACGTCGGCGGCGGTGCTGTTGATGAACATCTTTGTGATTCTGGGTTCCTTTGCGGGTGGCTCGGCGCTCGATGCGTGGGGTCCGCGCAGGCATTACTTCACAAACGTTTTTGGCGTGCTTGTCGTGGGCTGCGTACTCACGTTTTTCGGGCATGCGACTATGGCCGTCCTTGCAGGTGCGGCGCTTTTGGGTTTCATGATCGGATACTCGCAGGTTGCGGCCACATCGTATCCTGCCTATCTTTCGAGCGACCCTGCCGAGCTCAAGGCGATCAACTCGGTGCTCACTACGCTTTCCAACGTGAGCATTATCGTGGGACCTATTCTGGGCGGTTTTGTAGCGGCTGTGGGCTCTTCGCTTGCCGTCTTTCCGCTCATGATGGTGTTTGCCGCGCTGTCGCTTATTCCCGGCTGGGGCTTTAGACCGCAAATGACGTCGGCTCAAACCGATACTGCTGCGCATGAGAAGACGGATGGGGAGGATAGGGGCGCCCACGCCTCGTTTGCGACGAGCATCAAGACTGTCTTTACCAATACCTTGCTGCTGCTCCTTTTCGTCATCATGTTCCTTACGAACTTTGGCTACGGTGCGTTTGATCCGTTGGAGTCGTTTTTCTACCGTGATGTTTTGCACGTTGGCGTGGAATGGATGGGGTGGCTTTCTTCTGCATCAGGCGTGGGCGCCGTGGTGGGTGCGCTGTTGGTGCTGCGCATGCCCACACGCCTCGTGAATCTCAAGACATTGCTCGTGGCGCTTGCGGCGATGGGGCTAGGTAGCCTGGTGTATGTGGGAACACCCTATGTTGCTGTGGCCTTGGTGGGGCAGATTGCCCTGGGGGTGGCATGGGGAATTATCCATCCGCTTCACAACACCATTGTGCAGACGACGGCTCCGCTCGAACAGCTGGGGCGCGTGAACTCGGTAATGAGCTTTGGCAACATGTTTGCCGGGGTTGCTCCGCTTGTGGTGGCGCCATGGCTTGCCGCGCGCTTTGGGGTACAGTCGACGCTCGTGGGCGCGGCCTGTATCGTTGCGGCAGTTCCTATGGTGTTGCTCCTTTGTGGGCATCGGTATTTGGGCCGGGTAGCTACGATGGAGGCCGATGCAAATAGCGCTGCGCGCACTAAGACGCGCGCATAGGGGGTAACCATGGAGACCATTGCGAGCTTTACCGTCAATCACCTGCTGCTCGATCCGGGCGTGTACGTTTCGCGCCAGGATCGCGATGAGGCAACGGGGTGCGTTGTCACCACGTTTGACCTGCGTCTGACCAAGCCCAACTGCGAACCGGTGATGAACACGGCCGAGTGCCACACCATCGAGCACCTGGGCGCTACGTTTTTGCGCAACCACGCCGAATGGTCGCAGCGCATTGTCTACTTTGGCCCCATGGGTTGTCGCACGGGCTTTTACCTGGTTGTTTTTGGTCAGGTGAGCTCCGAGGAGATTTTGCCGCTCGTCCGCGAGCTCTTTGTGTTCGTCCGCGACTTCGAGGGCACGATTCCCGGTGCCGCCCCCGAGGAGTGCGGTAACTACCTGGATCAAAATCTTCCTATGGCAAAGTGGCTTGCCGCTCGCTACCTCGAGCGCGATCTCGACAATATCGACGAGGCGCACCTGCACTATCAGGGGTAGTTTTTCTCGTTAATCGTACGGCGAATGTGTCTGTTACGTTTCTGCTGCACCCCCGGCGCCTCCTTCGTGCTTACGAGCCTTGGCGCCTATAATGGTGCGGTCAAACTGTGCACGGAAGGAGCGCCTATGGCACTCAGCGAGAAGGATGTTCGGGGAATAGCCGAATACGCCAAGATTGCGCTAACCGATGATGAGCTTACCGAGATGACTGCGTACATGAACAACGCTGTGAGCATTCTCGAGCCCATTCTTCAATACGACCTGCCCGACGTGGAGCCCACGTTCCATCCTATTGGAAGCCTGTCCAACGTGATGGGAGACGACGAGCTCGAGCCCGCGCGCGATCTGCCGCTCGACGTAGCGCTCGAAAACGCCGGGAGCGCGCGTGACCGTTACTTCCGCGTTCCGTCCATCCTGGGAGAGGGGGAGAGCGAGTAATGGCGCTGAATATCGATTCTCTGACCGCGTCCCAGATTGCCTCTGGCATTGCCGCGGGTGACTTTACCGCTACCGAGGTGGCGCACGCATCGCTCGACGCCATTGAGGCGCGTGACGGCGCCGTCAAGGCCTTTTTGCAGGTATCCCCCGAGCTTGCGCTCGATGCTGCTGCTCGCATCGACGCTGCCCGTGCTGCCCGTGAGGCCCTGCCCCCGCTTGCAGGTGTTCCCCTGGCAATCAAAGACAACATGAATCTCGTGGGTACGCGCACTACCTGCGCATCGCGCATGCTCGAGAACTACGAGAGCGTCTACACCGCCACCTGTGTCGAGCGCATGCTCCAGGCGGGCTGCCTGCCTATGGGTAAGGCCAACATGGATGAGTTCGCGTTTGGCTCCTCCACGGAGAGTTCTGCCTTCCATCGCACGAACAACCCTTGGGACACCGAGCGCGTACCCGGTGGTTCCTCGGGCGGATCTGCCGCCGCTGTCGCCGCGGGCGAGGTAGCGCTTTCGCTTGGCTCCGACACAGGCGGATCTATTCGCCAACCGGCGTCTTTGTGCGGCGTCGTGGGGCTCAAGCCTACGTACGGTGCCGTTTCGCGCTACGGCGTGGTAGCTTTTGGCTCCTCGCTCGACCAGGTGGGCCCCTTCGGCCGTACCGTCGAGGATGTTGCCCTTGCCATGAACGCTCTGGTGGGTGCCGGCCACGACCCGTATGACTGCACGAGCCAGGACTGCCCGGTCGATTTCCTTGAGCATCTTGAAGACAGTATCGAGGGCAAGCGCGTGGGCATCATCCCGTCCTTTATGGAGGCAGAAGGCCTGACCTCCGAGGTCAAACAGGCTGTTGAGCGCGCCGCTCACGAGCTGAAGGCTCAAGGTGCCAAGCTGGTTGAGGTTGACCTGCCGCATCTCGATGCTGCTATCGCTGCATACTACGTCATCGGTCCTGCCGAGGCGTTCTCCAATCTTGCCCGTTTTGACGGCATTCGCTATGGCTATCAGGAAGAGGGCTGTGCGAACCTCACCGATCAAAGCTCGCTTTCGCGTGCCCATGGTTTTGGCGCGGAGGCCAAGCGCCGCCAGATGCTCGGCGCTTACCTGCTGAGCTCGGGCGTGTATGACAAGTATTATTATGCGGCCCAGAAGGCTCGCACCCTCATCACGCAGGATTACAACCGTGCGTACGAGCAGGTCGATACCATCCTCATGCCCGCAAGCCCGCGCACGGCGTTCAAGTTCGGCGAGATCTCCGATCCCACCCAGATGTATCTTTCGGATCTGTACACCATTTCGATTAACATCTGCGGTAACGGTGGCATCTCGGTTCCGCTGGGTCTTGGCGCCGATACCCATCTGCCTGTATCCGCCCAGCTGGTGGGCCCCGCTTTCAAGGATCGTCAGCTGCTCACGTTCGCTCGCGCGCTCGAGCTCGGCATTGCCGGGGGCATGTCCGTTGCGCCTGATTTTGCCGGGAAGGGAGGCGAGCTGTAATGAAGGAGCTCTCCGAGGTTTTGCAGGATTGGGAGGCTGTGATCGGTCTCGAGATCCACACCGAGCTCACCGCGCTTGATACCAAGATGTTTTGCAACTGCAAGCTGAGCCATGATGACGAGCCAAACGCCAACGTGTGCCCGGTTTGCCTGGGTTTACCCGGTGCCCTGCCTGTGCCTAACAAGAAGGCAATCGAGAGCATCGTCAAGGCCGGTCTCGCCACAAACTGCGAGATCCAGAAGCACTCGATGTTCTATCGCAAGCACTACTTCTATCCCGATATGGCCAAGAACTTCCAGACCACGCAGGGTCCGGTTGCTTTTGCCATGTACGGTCATCTGGATTTGGATGTGACTGGTCAAGGTGCTGCCGAGCGCCCCGATTGTGCATTTGGTGCCGCCGAGGCCGAGAGCCTCGCTTCGGCCTCCGCCAATGCCGAGGGCCTCTCCACGTCCATGACCTCGCAGATGCGTGAGGGCAATCAGCGCGCCGGCCATCTGGCGAGCTACGATGCCTCCAACATGCAGATGCCCGAGCGCCGTGCCGATGGTTCCTATACCGTGCCCATCCGTATTCTTCGCATTCATATGGAAGAAGACGCTGCCAAGATGGTGCACGTGGGTGGTGCCGAAGGCCGCATTACCGCTGCCGCCGAGTCGCTCGTCGATTACAACCGCTGCGGCACGCCGCTCATTGAGCTCGTGACCGAGCCCGACCTGCGCACGCCCGAGGAAGCACGCTTGTTTATGGAAAAGCTCCGTCGCATCTTTGTGACCCTGGGCATCTCCGATTGCTCCATGGAGAAGGGCTCCATGCGCTGCGATGGCAATGTGAGTCTTCGTCGCCGTGGCGAGACCAAGCTGGGTACCAAGACCGAGCTCAAGAACCTCAACTCTTTCAAGAGCCTGCATGATGGCCTTGCCTACGAGATTTGCCGTCAGGCCGAGGTGCTCGAAGAGGGCGGCATCATCTACCAGGAGACACGTCATTGGGAGCCCAGCCGCAAGCGCACGGTGGTCATGCGCGTGAAAGAGACGGCCGACGATTATCGTCTGTTTCCCGATCCCGACTTGGCCCCGTTTGATCTGGACGATGCCTTCATCGAGAACTGCCGCGAGCAGATCCCCGAGTTGCCCGACGCCAAGCGTGCTCGTTTTGAGGCCGATTTTGGCATCAAGGCAGCCGATGCCGAGCAGATCGCAGGCGATCCTGCCTATGCCGATTTCTTTGAGAAGGCGGCTACGGGCACGTCTGGTAAAGAAGCTCAAACAGTTGCGAACTTGCTGGTCAACGAGCTCGTTGGCTATCTTAAGAGCGCGGGTACCGCACTCGATGAGAGCGGTATTGCGCCCGCTCAGGTTGCCGCTTTGGCAAAGCTGCTGGCAAGTGACGCCATCTCGAGCAATCAGGCCCATGAGGTCTTCGAGTTGATGGCTCAGACCGGCGACGACCCCAATAAGATTGTGGACGAGCGCGGTATGCGCCAGGTGAGCGATACGGGGGCGTTGCAGCCGATTGTCGACGAGGTCTTGGCCAACTGCGCCGATCAAGCCCAGCAGTATCGCGACGGCAACCAGAAGGTGCTGGGATTTTTGGTAGGCCAGTGCATGAAAGCGAGCCGCGGCAAGGGTAACCCGAAGCTCTTCAATGAGTTGCTGAGAACGTCGCTCTCGTAGCTGCGAGGCCGGGGAAGCCCCGAGACGCCGGGGTCTTTCCTCCAAATTTCAGACAGTCCTGCGCAAGACGAAGGCCACATTAAGTGGCCTTCTTTGCGTGCGGAACT
>OLRT01000940.1_pt1 | contig 21605 bp, 19 predicted proteins | sample 1672021 | NCBI WGS metagenome assembly OLRT01 (sample SAMEA3136637, study PRJEB25190) | human gut metagenome | reverse complement strand
CCCTTACTGCGTGATAATTAAAATTTAGGAAACCCCTAGTTATTTTAAATTACCACTAAAAATAATAGAAATAAAATCATATCAACATACCCTTCCTTGGACAACTATATTGTAGTACTATCCATCAAAAGATGTATTGAGTAAGTGCTGGAGAACAACTATTAATAGGTGTCTAGAAAAATTAATTAAAAAAGCTGTACGATGACAGCTTATGATTTGTTAGGAAGAGTAATCGTAATACAAGTCCCCTCTCCTAATTGACTATGTAATTTCACTATTCCTTTATTATAAGAAACAATATGCTTAACGATGGCAAGACCTAAACCTGTACCACCTTTGATTCTACTACGTCCCTTATCAACACGGTAGAATCTTTCAAAAATACGGCCTTGGTCTGCAAGAGGTATACCAATACCTGTATCCTTGACTTCAATGATCATGTTATCTTTCTTACTATAAATATGAACATAAACATGACCATCTTCTTTGTTGTACTTAATAGCGTTACTTACAAGATTAGAAATCAATGTTTCTATTTGAGATCCATTTCCAATATAAGTAATGGGTTCTACATCTATATGAAGCTCTACATTATATTTTATTAATAGACCTTCATAATCTTCAGAAATATCTTTCATTAATGCCTGCATCTTAACAGGAACTTTTTCAACAATCAAATCATCACTATCTAGTCTAGATAACATCAAGATATCATTAATTAAAGAAGACATATTAGTCACTTCGGTTTGAATCTTAGAAAGCATCATCTTCTTCTGATTTTCATCATTGATGAATCCTTGTGATAATAATTCACTATAACCTCTAATAGCTGTAATAGGTGTTTTTAATTCATGAGATACACTAGAGAAGAATTCTTCTCTCATCTTCTGTGAATTCTTCATTGCAGTAATATCTACAAAGAAGAGTGCTGTACCAAATGGAAGGCAGGAGATTGCACATTGGTAATCAAAATCATGAATCTTTAATTCTATACGCTGTTTCTTAGGTGCACTATTTAACGCATTTATAAGATTAGGATAAGTAATATGATCTATTAAGTTATCCTTTTCTTTTAAAGGTCCTAGAATCTTTATAGCACTATCATTGACACTTAAGATCATGCCATTCTCATCAAGTAAGATGAAGCCTTCCTCCATCTTTCTTAATATCGCATTGATCTTATCTTGTTCAAATCTTGTTTCTCTCATAGATTTTCTTAATCGATGAGAAAGTTTTTCTATTGTATCAATAATAGGTGTAAATTCTTCATAATCTGTTGTTGGGAGTTCAAAACGATAGTCTTCAGTCATGTTATTAAGAGACTCACTGATTTCTGTCAAAGGCTGAGTGACTCTCTTAGAGAGTTTACGTGCAACTATGTATGAAAATAATATACTAATCAGTATAGAAATCGCAAATGCAGGAGCAAGTTCTGGAAAATAACCCCATACCCCTGAATAAGGGATGGACAATCTTATAATGTGGGTATCTTTATAATATGCAGCATAGAGAAGTGGCTGATTGGTTGTCTCAGAACGTCTCATTGCATACCCTTCATGATTTGAAGAATGAAGTGCCTGTTGTACTTCTTCTCTTTTCAAATGATTAGAAGAGATGTCATTCTTATATGTATCTGCAAGAACTTTACCTTTTTCATCTATGATAGATATTCTTGTATCATCAGAGAAAGCAAGTGGATTAAGTGTTTCTATCTGTGTATTGAGATCCTTAGAGTAGTCTAGATTATATTCTATAAGTTTTACAGAATACATCATTTCTCTTTCGGAATCTTCTTTCATTGAACCAGAAATAATAAATATACTCGTTGCACTACAGATACATAGAGATACTAATAAAAGTGAGATAAAATACCTCAATATAGATTGTCTCATTATTGACCATCCTCAATAAAACGATAACCTACACTTCTGATTGTCTTAATATAATGATGTCCATCATCACCAAGTTTTGCACGTAAAGAACGAATATGAACATCTAAGGCTCTTGATTCGCCTACAAAATCATAACCCCAGATATTATTTAAAAGTTCTTCTCTTTCTACAACACGTTCTTTATTTTCTACTAAATAGAGTAATAACTGATACTCTTTATGAGTTAATTCAAGTTTTTCACCCTGCTTTAAAATAATATGCTTAGACTTATCAATTTCTAAAGATGTTGTCTTAATAACCTTTGAATGATGCTGGCTTCTTCTAAGTAATGAGCGAACACGTGCAGCAAGTTCCAGCACTCCAAATGGTTTCGTCATATAATCATCACAGCCTGAATCTAAACCTCTTACCTTATCTATTTCACGATCCTTTGCAGAAAGAATTAAGATAGGTAAAGTTGTATTAGTCTTTCTAATCTGTTTAATGGCTGAAATACCATCTAATTCTGGTAGCATGACATCAAATATTGCAAGATCAGGTGTATCTTCATGAATTGCGACAATAGCATCTATCGCATTATTAAAGAGGGTAATTTGATACCCACTTGATTCAAGAGATAACTTGATAATTTCCTGAATATTCTCATCATCTTCTATTACATATATACGTTCGCTCATTGGTTATATCCCCCTTAAATAATACGCTGCTGGTTGATAGATCCTGTTTCCATGAAGTCTAACCATTCACAGATATTAGATGCATGATCACCAATTCTTTCAAGATATTTAGCAATCATGAAGTAATCTAAACAGTCATCTGCATTTTCACTATTTTCTTTCATAATCTGGATGATTTCATTCTTAATATCCAAGAATAATGCATCAATATCATCATCCATTCTAGAAATGTTATGGGCTTTATCTACATCACCTTCTACAAAGGCTTCAATAGACTTATGCACCATTTCTTTTGCAGTCTTTAACATTTCTGGAATATGTTCTACTGTTCTATAAATATGATCACCAGATAAATCCAAGATAATTTCACAAATATCAGAACACTGGTCACCAATTCTTTCTAGATCAGTCACAATCTTTAATGCAGTAGTTACAATACGTAAATCTCTTGCCACTGGCTGCTGTCTTAACATTAATTTAAAACAAATAGATTCAATAGAACGTTCCATATCATTGATCATACGATCATTTTCCATAACTTCTTTCGCAAGCTTAGTGTTCTTGTTTTTAAATGCAGCAATAGTATTTTCTAACGCATTTTCTACAAGACCACTCATCTTTTGAAGATCTACATTAAGCGTATCTAATTCTCTATCAAAACGACTTCTCATAATATTTACCCCTTCATTATAATATATTGATTTAGATTATTAAATATTAACCGAATCTACCAGTGATATAATCCTCTGTTCTCTTATCCTGAGGGAATGAGAAGATCTTTTCTGTATCACCAGTTTCGATAATTTCACCCTGTAAGAAGAATGCTGTATTGTCTGCAATACGTGAAGCCTGCTGCATGTTATGAGTCACAATCACAATTGTATAATCTTTCTTAAGATCCATTAATAAGTCTTCAATCTTAGATGTAGAGATTGGATCTAAGGCACTTGTAGGTTCATCTAATAAGATAACATCTGGGTTAACAGCTAAACATCTCGCAATACATAATCTCTGCTGCTGACCACCAGATAAACCTAATGCACTTGTATCTAGACGATCTGCAATTTCATCATATAAAGCAGCCTGCTTTAATGATCTAATCACAATTTTTTCTAATTCAGCATGATTCTTAATCCCATGAATTCTAGGTCCATAGGCAATGTTATCAAAGATACTCATTGGGAATGGGTTAGGCTGTTGGAATACCATCCCTACTTTCTTTCTCAATAAAGTTGTATCTACTCTAGGATCAAAGATGTCTTCACTATCCAATGTCACCTGACCAGTAATCTTTACCCCTTTTACATAATCCTGCATACGGTTTAATGTTTTAAGGAATGTAGATTTACCACATCCAGAAGGACCGATGAACGCTGTGATCTTATGTTCTGGGATATCTAGACTTGTATCCTTTAAGGCATGCTTTTCACCATACCATAAGTTTAAATTCCTAATTTCCATTTTATTCATATATATTTACCTCATTATTTTGCTTTTTCTACATTAAACTTACTTGATAGCCACTTAGCGATAAAGTTCATGATTAATACAAGAATAATTAAAATCATCGCAATCACAAAGGCCTGTCCATATTCTGCGTTACTCATTGCCATATAAAGCTGGATAGTAAGTGTTCCACCACTTTCCATTAAGTGAGTGAAAAATCCTCTTGGCATAAAATAACCACTACCTGCTGTAAATAATAAGGCAGCTGATTCAGCCACAATACGCCCCATACCAAGAATCACACCAGTTAAGATACCAGGCATAGCACTTGGAAGAATAACAGTACGAATCATATACCACTTAGTTGAACCAATACCTAATGCGGCTTCACGATATGAAGAAGGAACTGATTCTAAGGCAACCTGAGTGTTTCTAATAATAATTGGTAAGATAAGAATAGTTAATGTGAAGCATCCATTTAAAACTGAATAACCAAGTCCTAACATTTCACCAAAGAAGATCATACCAAATAGTCCAAAGATAATAGATGGAATACCTGATAATACTTCTGTTGTAAATGAGACAGCTGCAACGAACTTCTTATTCTTTGCATATTCATTTAAGTAAATGGCTGCACCAATACCAATTGGGCAGGCAAATAATAATGTACCTACGACAATATAAAGAGTATTGATGATGTTACCTAATAAACCTTCAGGGTTCATTAACTGACTCATTGGTTCAATTAAATTCTTGAAATGGAAATGGGGGATGGCTTTAGAGAATACATAACCAATGATGACAAGAATTAAGATACTAGAGAAACCAGCACATAGGTAAATAAGTCCACGTAGTATAGTGTCTCCTATTCTTTTCTTTTTATGATATAACGTTCTATCCACAGCATTCACTTCCTTTAATGGGGATGTAGCTGACACTTTTTTTAGAATCTGCTTTATCCATTTTCTTCACCCTTCTTTAGAATCTTCATTAATATGATATTGATAATCATAATGAAGATGAATAATACTAAACCGATTGTAAATAATACTTGTCTATGTACACCACTTGAGTAAGACATTTCAGATACGATAGCTGTTGTTAAGAAACGTACTGAGTTGAATGGTGCAGGTAAATTAACTGCGTTACCAGCAACAAGTAAGATAGCCATTGCTTCACCAATAGCACGTCCAACACCTAACACAATAGCACTCATGATTCCATTCTTAGCAGCTGGAATAACTACTTTAAAGATTGTCTGAATTTTAGTTGCACCAAGTGCATAAGAACTTAATCTTAAATGATTTGGAACAGTTTCTAGAGCTGTTTCAGAGACATTGATTAATGTTGGTAAAATCATGATCACTAATACAATAATTGCGGCAATGAGGTTTGCCCCACCAGTGAACTGATGTGAATGAGATGTATGATAAAAAAACTTTTCTAACTTATACATCTGTGGGTTAATGATCAAGATACCAAGTAACCCATAAACAACGGATGGAATACCAGCTAATAATTCAATAGCTGCTTTCATAATCTTCTTTGGAGTACCAGTGACCATTTCACTTAATGCGGCTGCAGTAAATAAACCAACAGGTATTGCGATTAAGACTGCAAGTAAAGTACCAACAATAGAAGTTAAGATAATGTAAAGAATACCAAACTTTCCTTGAGAAGGAACCCATTCTGTTTTAAATAAGATATTTCCGATACCAACCTTAGCAAGTGCAGGTGTGCCGCTATAGATCATGTAGGCAGTAATAGCGACGACTGCAACTATTGAAAAAGCAGCACATACACTAACGATTAATGCGGCTGCCTTTTCTGATGCTTGTCTACTTTTATTGGTACCGACAATGCTATTTAGCACTGATTAGACCTACTTTTTTAATGATAGCCTGCCCTTCATCACTATCAATGTAATCGAATAATGCCTGAACTAATTTAGACTGCTTTTCAATTTTACCTTTAGTAGCCATTACGAATGGTCTCTGTAATGCATATTTACCAGCTTTGATGTTCTTAACTGTACAATCAACACCGTCTAACTGTAATGTGTCGATTGATTTATCAACTGCATCTAGTGATACATAACCAATAGCACCTTCAATAGAAGCACATTTCGCAACAACTGCACCAGTATTATCTAATTCCTGTGCATATTTACATTTATCTTTTACTTCTAATAATTCTTCGAAAGCACCTCTCGTACCAGAAGCAGCTTCTCTACCAATAACAACGATCTTTTCGTCTTTACCACCAAGTTCTTTCCAGTTAGTGATTTCACCAGTATAGATCTTAGTTAACTGTTCTTTAGTTACATTCTTAACAGTATTATTTTTATTAACCGCAACTGCGATACCATCAATAGCTACGATGTTTTCTTCAAGACCCTGGCTCTTTTCTTCATCTGTTAATGCTCTTGAAGAATCACCGATATCAGCCTTACCACTTAATACTGAAGCAATACCAGCAGATGAACCTGTAAACTGAGATTCAACTGTAACGTTAGGGTTCTTTTCTTTGAAAGATTCGCCTAAGGCAGTTACAAATTTTTCCATTGATGTAGAACCATCAAGTGAGATCTTTCCTGATAAATCTCCTGAACCAGCAGTTGAAGAATCTTTAGATCCTCCACAACCAGCAAGTGAGAATGCAAGTACACATGTAAGTACAAGCGTTAATATTTTTTTCATATTTACTTTTTTCCTCCCGTCTTCTTAAGACACCTACATCATAAATTTTTCTCCTTAACAAAAAAATCATATTTGTGTATGTATTATCTTAAGATTATGTAAATGTGTTTTTTCACTTTTTACATAATTACGGTTGTTTTATAGTATAAACAATAGTACAATTTGGTCGAATTTTCGGAGGTAAATGTTAAATTTATGTTATATGAAAAGGAAATACAACAAAAAAAATCAATAAAAGCCCTCAAATCATTCGTATGCGTCATTCTTGCGTCATGTTTAATGGCCTTTAATATTAAGACGTTTGTACGTGCTGGTGAATTAGTCCCTGGTGGTATTACCGGTATGACTCTATTAATACAGAGAATAATGTTAAAGTATGCTAACATTTCTGTACCTTATTCTGTGCTTAATATTTCATTAAATGCGATACCAGCTATCATTGGTTTTAAACTTATTTCAAAACGTTTTACTGGTTATAGTGTATTAATGATTGTTTTAAACTCATTCTTAGTTGATTTGATTCCTTCTTATAAGGTGACAACTGATCCATTATTAATTGCTTTATTTGGTGGTTTATTAAATGGTTTGGCTATTTCTATTGCTTTATATGGTAAAGCAAGTTCTGGAGGAACAGACTTTATTGCAGTCTATATTCATCGTAAGTGGAATATCTCTTCTTGGAATATCATTTTAGGTTTTAATATTATTCTATTATTAACTTCTGGAATGTTATTTGGATTTGAAGCATCTCTTTATTCTATTGTCTTCCAGTTCGTATCTACTCAGGCAATAGATACTTTCCACAAATCAGATCAGCAGATGACTTTATTCATCATATCTAATAAAGCAGATGAATTAGAAAGAGAATTATTAGTTAAGACACATCATGGTATGACTCGTTTTACTGGCGAAGGATCTCATACACATGAAGATCGTGTCATGCTTTATACAGTTGTCAGTGCTGCAGAAGTCAATGATGTTTATGAAATTATTAAAAGTATTGATAACCAGGCTTTTGTGAATATAGTCAAAACAAATGCTGTTAAAGGAAGGTTCTATCAGGAACCTATTGATTAACCTGGATTTATTCCAGGTTTTTTAAATGCAAAAATAAGTAGGTCACCCTACTTATTAATACATTGAGATATCAGATCGTGAACAACGTTTTCTTTGCCTACAACTAAATTTGTGATTAATTGGTTTTTAATTGGATGTCCACGATAATCACATAGTATACCGCCAGCTTCTTCTAATATCACCTTACCAGCAGCATAGTCCCATAATTTGACACGACGTTCTAAATAAGCCTCTACACGCCCACACGCTGTCCATGCAATATCTAATGCACAAGAACCACTACGACGTATATCAGAACAATGTTTCATAACTTCCTTAATCGTATAGAAGTTCTTGTCCAGCATTTCATCATCTTTATAATAAGGACTTGTCCCTACAGATACTAAGCTTAATGAGAGGTTCTCTTGATGGCTTACATGAATACGATGTTCATTCAGATACGCACCTTGTCCTTTAATACCATAAAACAGTTCACCCATATAAGGGTTATAAATCAACCCTATTGTTGGTTCACCATTTTCCAACAATGCTAACGAGATAACACTGCAATGGTAATCATGAATAAGATTTGTTGTACCATCTATTGGATCTAATACCCAGCATGGTTGACTGAAATCCACTTCATTGATCTGTTCTTCGCTCATGAACTGTACATCAGGATATTTATCCATTAAACATGTCTTAATCTGATCCTGTACAATGAGGTCTATTTCGGTTACATAATCATCTTTCCCTTTAGAATAGATTGAATCATCCCTTAACTGCCCCATAATATATTCACCAGCATGATAAAGCACTTCTTTTATATAATTGACATCATAATTCATATAATTTCCTCTCTGTGCACAAGTATAGCACCTTATACAATAAGTATGGTTATCATCGAGTGAAGAGTATATTAATAATTGGTTAAAAAAAGAATCCTCCATAAGGAGGATCATGCACTACATAAATATTCTTTTGGCTTGATATGGATGAAATATGAATGCAGTGGCTGTTTTTCAATCAATGCCCTAATGATTAAAAGGATCAGCGTTCCTGGGAAAATCAAAGTTATAATGAGTTAAAAGTATGAGGGTTTCATTAATTACTCACTTTATATCCATGTTCAATAAGGGATTTAATTATTAGCAATACTCTTACGAGCAGTGATCATTCTTATCCTCGCACCCGAATAAGAATGTACAGGAGATGCAGATATATCTGCACAAGATCATGAGGTCCCTACACCTCACGATATGTATAACTAGATTTTCCTATCTTAAGACCTTAATCTTAAGATGATAATATATTATCATCTTATCGGTATTTTATCAATGATAATAATAAAAAATGTCATGAGCTGGACATCTCATGACGATTTAGGAAGCAAAAATTTATTTTCTTTTTGCATCTTTATAATAATCTAACAAAATGATTAAACAAGTATTCTTAAGGATGTTGTATAGTTGTTACAAAAAAAGCGAATTTGTATGCATAAATCCACTCTTTTTGTCACTTTAATAGATATATTCTTCTTTCTTTTGTTTTCTCTCATATATATAAATAAATGGCGCATACACAAGTACTGAGATACATATACATATGAGATGTGATATTGCCCCATAGATACTTCCTCCAGTAACTAAGAAGCCAAATAAAATAGGTGGCATAACCCAAGGTACTTCCATGATCACATGTGGACAGAATCCTATTGAAATAAGGAAATAACCCGCTGTAAGAGAGACAAGTGGTGCAAGAATAAATGGAATAGATAATAGAGGATTAAGCACAATGGGCATACCAAAGATGACTGTTTCGTTGATATTCGCTAAACTTGGGAATAAAGAAATATTCGCTATTAGACGATTATCATGTCTTTGAGAAAAAACAAGTATATATATCACAAGCCCTAATGTACATCCTGAGCCACCAACTTCTCCAAACATCTGAAACATCGTTGAATTGAATACATATGGTATATCTTTTCCTCTTAACCCCGCATTAAATGCTGCCATATTAATATAGAGTAATGGTCTATACAAAGATTCAACGATAGGCAACATAAGATTCTTCCCATGGAATCCAACAGTCCAAAACAATAAGATAATAAAATACAAAACAAGAACCGCAATTAAATTATCCCCTGCCATCAGCTGTAACGGAAGCTGTATAAGACTATATATATTTGTATTAAGTGTATGACCTGTGCTTAGAATACAAAGATAAGAGACAGAACTCATAATTAAGCATGTCAAGAACGTAGGAACAATATTCATGAATGATAATACCTGATTGGTAGAAACCTGACTAGGAAGCTTAATTAAGAGACAATCGCAGTTTCTTAATAAATGATAGAGTTCTGTCGCAAATATAGCGACAAACATTGCGGTAAAGAGTCCTGATAAAGATGTATAAATTGAGCCTATTCCCTGCGTAGTAAAATCTTTCAAAGTGATTCCTATAGAAGGTGGTATATGCACAAAGGTGGATAGTTTTGTATGTATAATAGCACCACCACCTGTATGTAATAGCACATTAATATGAAGACCATCAATAATATGTGGTGTGACAATCAACCAGCATATAAAACTAACAATCACAGGATAAATATCATAATCCCCATTCGCCTGAGCAATTTCACTAGATAATAATAATACAATTATGATAGAGATACATGAAATAGCTGCATAATTCAATGCTTCAAAGATTGGATTAAAAATTTTTAAATCCATAATAAGTGGAAAAACAGTACCTAATCCCCCATGATCATTGACTAGTACATTTATCCAAAATATTCCAACAGCACCTGTAAGGGATATTGGCATATAATTCTGGAAGGTATTTTTAATTGCATTTAAATATTTATTCTGAGTACATTTCATAGCCACCCAGGATAAAGCATCTACTAATTTATTCATCCCATCACCCCTTCGCACTCCCATCTTACATTTTTCAATAGAAAAAGTCCATCACTAAGATGGACTATTCAAAAAGAAGGATTTAGAAAACAATCTTCGCAATAATTCTAGCTTTAATAACACCTTCATGATTTTCAATCACTTTGGTGATATCTTCTGATAAATCATTTGTATCAATGACAGTATATGCATATTCACCACGTGCTTTATTGACCATGTTTTCAATGTTCATGCTCTTTTTCGCAAATGCGTTCGCAAATACAGCTAACATGTTAGGAATATTCTTATGAATAATACATACACGATATGTTGTAGTACGTGGTTCTACAACTGTAGGCAAGTTAACAGAGTTCTGAATATTACCATTTTCTAAGTAATCAATCATTTCTTTTACAGCCATAGTTGCACAGTTATCTTCTGATTCTGGAGTAGAAGCACCTAAGTGTGGCAATACAACTGTATTTTCAGTTTCTACAAGTTCTTTAGAACCAAAGTCTGTAATATAACGTGCCACTTTTCCTGACTTTAATGCTTTAATGATATCTGCAGTATTTACTAATGTATCACGTGCAAAGTTCAAGATACGTACACCGTCTTTCATCATTGCAAGTGACTTCTTGTTGATCATATTCTTTGTATCAGGAGTTGCTGGTACATGGATAGTAATATAGTCACATTCCTTGAATAATTCTTCTACAGTAGCTGCTTTATGAACCCATTTAGATAGTTTCCATGCTGCATTGACACTGATATATGGATCATAACCATATACTTCCATACCTAATTTAACAGCTGCATTGGCTACATTCACACCAATTGCCCCTAAACCAATAACACCAAGCTTCTTACCATCAATTTCAGGACCAACAAACTGGCTCTTACCTTTTTCTACAGCTTTTCCAAAATCATCAGCTGGTAATGTCTTTACCCATTCAATACCAGGAATCACCTGTCTTGAACTTAAGATTAAAGCACATAATACTAATTCTTTAACCGCATTCGCATTAGCCCCTGGTGTATTAAATACACAGATCCCTTTTTCAGTACATGTATCTACAGGAATATTGTTGACACCTGCACCTGCTCTTGCAATAGCCTTTAATTCAGCTGGAAAATCATAGTCATGTAATTTAGCTGATCTAACTAAGATCCCATCTTCATGTTCTAAATTATCACCGACTTCATAATTATCGTCAAAGATTTCTAAGCCCTGTTCAGAAATCTTATTTAAAGTTTTAATCTTATACATACTATTTATGTTTCTCCTCGAATTCTTTCATGAAATTAACTAAATATTCTACACCTTCATAAGGCATTGCATTGTAGATAGATGCTCTAATACCACCTACACTACGATGTCCTTTTAAGTTTGTCATACCTGCTGCAATAGATTCCTTTACAAATTCAGCATCTAATTCCTTAGATGGTGTTGTGAAAGTCACATTCATATTAGAACGTGCATCTTTCTTTGCATGTGGTTTATAGAAATCAGACTGATCTAAGTAGTCATAAAGAAGTTTAGCTTTCTTTTCATTCTTTTCCTTCATCACTTCTAGTCCACCCTGTTCATCAATCCATTTCACTACAAGACCTAACATATAAATAGCCCAGCATGGTGGTGTGTTATACATAGAATCCTTTTCTAACATAGTATCTAATTCAGAAAGAACTGGAATATTAGCTGGATGTGGTTTTACTAGATCTTCTCTAATAATCACAACACCGAGTCCGGCAATCCCCATATTCTTTTGTGCACCGGCATAAATAACACCATATTTAGAAACATCTACAGGTCTTGATAAGATATCAGAAGACATATCTACTACAAGTGGTGCACCCTTTGTATCTGGTACATAGTTCCACTCTGTACCATAGATAGTGTTGTTGTTACAAAGATGTACATAATCAACACCTTCACGAATATCTAACTGATCCTGTGTAGGAATTTCTGTAAAATCGTTGTCCTTACCGTTATAGGCAATATGAACATCCCCAAACTTGGCCGCTTCTTTTGCAGCTTTGCCAGAGAAGCTTCCTGTAACGATATAATCTGATTTACCATTCACCATAAGATTTAAGGCAATGTTTGTGAATTCCTGTGTTGCCCCTCCTTGTAATAATAGAATCTTATAGTTATCTGGAATATTTAAAACTTTCTTTAAAGTTGCTTTTGTATCATCAAAAATCTTTTGGTATGTTGAGGAACGATGACTCATCTCCATTACGCTCATTCCTGAGCCTTTATAATTCAGCATCTGATCTGCTGCTTCCTTTAATACCTCTACAGGTAACTGAGATGGTCCTGCAGAAAAATTATAAACTCTCTTATCTGTCATTTTCGACGTCCTCCTTTTTAATTTATATGCATTATATTAGTTTATTACAAATTTGTCCACTGATATTATTAAAAAATACAAATAATTTAAAAATTATTTCAGATTGTATACAATATAGGCGCATTTTGATAGAGATAGACTCATTTTGATAAATCATTATAATTAGAATTAAGAAAGAGGTGGCGTATGAAGAAATTTAAGAATGCGACAATGAATGATATTTTTGCAGGTATTATTGTTGCTTTTATATCTATTCCTATATCCATGGGTTATGCTCAGGTAGCAGGTCTGCCAATGGTCTATGGTTTATATGGTTCTTTGGTTCCTATTCTCGTATTTAGTTTTTTTACTACGAGTCATGATTTTGTATTTGGTGTAGATGCAGCCCCTGCAGCTCTTACTGGAAGTGCTCTTGCATCTCTTGGTATTACTGCAGGAACTAAAGAAGCAATGCAGGTGGTCCCTGTTATTGCACTCATGGTGGCTTTATGGTTGATCTTCTTTTCAATTATTAAAGCAGGACGTGCTGTTAAGTATATTTCTACACCTGTCATGGGTGGATTCGTAACAGGTATCTGTTTATCTATTATTATGATGCTTGTTCCTAAACTCTTTGGTGGGACAACAGGAACAGGTGAAATATTCGAATTAGTCAATCATATTATTAAAGAGTTACCACTCTTTAATGGTTTATCTTTTGTATTAGGTATTAGTACCCTTGTCATTATTCTTGTCGTAAAGAGAATAAATAAGAAGATTCCTATGCCTATTCTTATGATGTTTATAGGGGCTTTATTGACTGCCGTATTCCCTTTAGAAAAATATGGAGTAAAACTGTTACCTCATGTTGATTCAGGTTTACCAAAACTTGTGATCCCTTCTATTGCCCATGTAGATATTTCTGCTTTATTCTTTACTACATTATCTATTGCGATAGTTGTACTCGCACAGACTTTATTATCTGCACAGGGTAATGCAATGAAAGATGGCTATAAATTAGATGGAAATAAAGAAATATTTGCCTATGGTATGGCTGAACTGGCTACTTCACTTGTAGGATGCTGTCCAACGAATGGTTCTGTTTCTAGAACTGGTCTCGCAAGACAGTATGGATGTAAGACTCAGGCGATGAGCTTATCAGCTGCTGCAACTATGGCACTTCTTCTATTATTTGGTACAGGGTTCATTGAATATCTTCCTGTTCCTATTTTAACTGCGATTGTGATTACTGCCTTACTTGGTGCCTGTCACTTTGCGTTAGGTAAACGTTTATTTAAAGAAAGTAGAAATGAGTTCTATATCTTTATGGCAGCATGTTGTGGAGTACTTATCTTTGGAACTATTTATGGTGTTGTAATTGGTATTGTCTTATCATTCCTCGCTGTAGTTATTAAGGCAGTCACTCCACCAGCCCATTTCTTAGGTATAATTCCAGGGCAGACAGGTTTCTTTAATCTAGAAAAGAATGTGAATGCAAGACCAATTAGACATACTATTATTTATCGTTTCCCAGGAAATCTATTTTTTGCGAATATTGATAAGTTCCAGGAAGATATAGAAAAAGCGATTAAAGAAGATACTGAGCAGGTTATTGTAGATGCATCTGGTATTAGTAATATTGATTTTACTGCAATTGATCGTTTGGTTATCTTCTATAATGATCTACAGAAAAGAAATATAGATTTCTATCTAACACGTCATATGGATCATCTTAATCAGGCATTAAGAGAAAATGGTGGTATAGAAATAATTACAAGTGGTCATGTAAGACGTACAATGCAGCAGGCTTTATTAGATTGTGGGCTTGTACCTCCTTATCCATTAGAAGATTTAGAAACATCTCATATCTCATTTATACAACCTGAATTAGAATGGGCCTTTGGAAATGAAGCTGAAAAGTATAAACAGAAGATGACTCAAGAAATGTTGGATAAGATTCATTCTAAAACAGACTTATCTCCTGATCTATTAAAGGATATTGAAAATCATACAAACTTTGGTGAACTAGGTTTGATTGAAGCGGATGAATTCTTATCAAGACTAGAAATGCATATTCCAGAAATCATGGAAAAGATTCATGAAAATGAGCAGTATGTAGAAGAACGACTCGAACAATATCGTGATCGTATTGAAGAAAAGTTACAGGAAATGAATCCTGAAACATTACGTGTATTAAAACAGTACCGTAGCAAATATGAAAAGAAGCTGCAGGAATTAAATCCTCATGCTTTTAATCATTATAAAGAGCTCCATCAGAAACATTTAGAAAGACTGGAGAAAAATAAAAAGTGAAGATGAACCCATCTTCACTTTTCACATTAAGGAATAATACAATTATCAAATATTATCCGAGGATTTTCAGAGCAGCATCTAAAACCTTTTCACCATTCATCATACCATAGTCACGCATATTGATAACTTCAATAGGTGTAGATGTTAATTCTCTTAATCTCTTTTCCATATGACGAACTTGTGGACCTAACATAATGACATCCCAGTCATTGAGTTCTTTTTCTGCATCTGTTACTGGGAGAGCCTTTACTTCCATTTCAATACCTTTATCCTGTGCTGCTTTTTCCATCTTGAGTACAAGCATACTTGTTGACATACCAGCATTACACACCAATAAAATCTTCTTCATAAGTTTCTCTCCTTCCTCTATATTTATTATATATTCATTAAATTCCAGTGAATCATTCAATATAAAATTAGAAACAAACTTATCAATATTTGTATATCATTCAAGTACTATTATGATAAAAATATATCAAAAAAGTGAAGATAGTCTTCACTTCATTGTTTTATCCCAGACATCCGCTATATTACGACCTACATCTTCTGGATGATGCGCATCACTTGCAGTAATCATCTGGACATGATGTTTTTTAAAGGTCTGTAATAACTGATCGGATAAGCCTATATCAAGTGTATGATAACGATAGTAACATCCTACATTGTTTTCTGCTTTCATATGATGTTCATTTAATAATTCAGCAAGTTCATCATATGTAGGCTGTAAGTCATAAGTAGGATAATGGCCAAACATCTTAATCGTATCTGGATGTGCAAGCTGTGTAAATAAATCAGATTTTACAAGTGAGAAAACACATTCATAGTATCTCTTATAGATTTTATCCACAGGATACTTGTTCCATAAGATTTCTTCTGACCATTTCATATCATAGAGTTTACCGTCGATAGAATGAATGGCTCCTACTAAGAAATCAAAATGATAAGGTTTTAATATTTCTCGAATTGTTTCTTCATATTCAGGTACATAACATACCTCTAAACCAAAAGACACCTTAATAGGTAAATCCATTGCCTTGATTTCTTTAATCAAAGCACAATATTCATCTAAAGTACTATGAAACTTCATTTCTTTATTGTTTAACCATTCTTCTTGATAAGGAGATGCTTTTCTTACGCCTTCATAAACAGGTCTAAATTCCTTAAAACGATGTGTGTGATCAAGAATCTGTATTTCATCCATACCATTCTTTACTGCACTTTCCACAAACTGTAGTATATATTCTTTTGAGAGATCCCCATATTCTAGATGCATATGTCCATCTATCATAAATATCACCTTCTTTTTTTTGGGATTATAACACATACATATATATAGTTGTAGAAATATGATAAATATTTTAGATAATTCTAAGAAAGTGATTCATATGTCTAACCAGGAAATAAGTGAAGCATGTTTTGGTGATTTCTATTTATCACTTAGCGACTAAAAGTAATACATCAGAATATAAAAGGAAGATTGAATTCTTAAAAGAAGAATATCAATCACAATTATTTTTTTCATCAAATGATTCTTCTCGCCTTGCAATAGTCACTACATTTAATGGACGTGGGATGTTATCAGATAAGATTCCTTCAATTTTGCATAAGAATCATGTCCCTATTCTACTGATTTCTTCTACTGAATATGATCCTGAAATTGAGATTACGTTAAAAGAAAATCACTATAAGAAAATATCTTCCTATAACACAAAATTAAGTCTATTATTTGTATTAGATACTCTTTATACAGCTTATTTAGGAGACATTATGAAGAGAATATTGAAAAGAAGACAAAGTACTATAATAAAAATGACGGGGGAATAAATATGGATATACGTGCTATTGTATGTGATGTAGATGGAACATTACTGACTAGTAAACAGGTCGTAGATGAAAGAACTGTTGCAGCTATCAAGAAAGCAAGAAGTAAAGGTATATTATTTGGAATATGTACAGGTAGAGATGCAGATAGTGTAAGAAATCATATGAAATCATGGGGTATTGAAGGATGTATTGATTTTGTAGTGGGTTCTGGAGGTTCTGAGATTGATGATTATATTCTTGATATATATCAGGAGAATCATACTTTGAGTCCTGAATTGATTAAAGAAATCATGAATCATTACAAAGATATGGATTGTAACTTTACAATCTGTCATGAAGGTATTCTATATGCACCTAAGGATGATGACTATATTAGAAATATGGCTGAGGGTGATGGAATTGAATATAGAGTTGTAGATTTTGATACATTCTTAACACGTCCTTATCGTAAATTGATGATTATATGTAATCCAAGCTATATGCCTCAGATAGTAGAACGTTCTAAATCATTTAAGAATAAAGAATATAAAGCGTCTGCCTTAGTGACTACCAGTTTCTTATATGAATATATGAATCCTCATGTGTCTAAGTCTAATGGTTTGAAAGAGGCTTTAGCCCTTCATGATATTTCTATATCTCAATGTATGGCTTTTGGTGATGAAGATAATGATATAGATATGTTGGAAGAAGCAGGTGTTGGTGTAGTAATGGAAAACGGGTCTATTCATGCGAAAGCTGTCGCTAACTATGTCACAGAGGATAAAGATTCTAATGGAATAGGCTTATTTATTGAAAAGTTTATATAAGCTTTTTTATCATTTTATGAGCGTTTTTTAAGAAAAATGATATAATGTGAGATGGTTAAGAAAGGAGTCAATAAAATGGCAAAAGTTGATATTATTTCTGGATTCTTAGGTGCTGGTAAAACAACACTTATTAAAAAATTATTAAATGAATCTTTAAAAGATGAAAAGTTAGTACTCATTGAAAATGAGTTTGGTGAAATTGGAATTGATGGTGGTTTTATGCGTGATGCAGGTATTACTGTCAATGAATTAAGTCAGGGTTGTATTTGTTGCAGTCTTGCAGGGGACTTCGAAACAGCTTTAAAGGAAGTTGTAGATACATATCATCCTGATCGTATTATTATTGAACCAACAGGTGTTGGTAAGTTATCTGATATTATTGCGGCTGTACAGAAGGTACATGGTGCTGATTTAACACTTGATCGTTTCTTTACTGTAGTAGATGCAAAGAAATGTAAGATGTATCATAAGAACTTTGGTGAGTTCTTTAATAACCAAATTGGAGCAGCAAGCTGTGTAATCTTAAGCCGTTCACAGGATGTGTCTGAAGAAAAGATTGCGGAATGTTTAGATATTATTAGAGAATTAAATCTTCATGCACCAGTCGTTACTACTCCATGGGATCAGATTACAGGTGATATGATTCTTGAAGCAAGTAATCATAAGGATGCTTTAGAAAAGGCATTGATTGCGGCTGAAAAGGAACATCAGGAAAGTGTTCATGGACATCATCATGAACATCATCATCACCACGATCATGACCATGAATGTGGTCACCATCATGATCATGACCACGAATGCGAATGTGGACATCACCATGAACATGATCATGAATGTGAATGTGGTCATCATCACGATCATGAACATCATCACCATGATGGAGAAAGCACATTATACTATGATGAAGAAGATATGCATGATGCAGATGAAGTATTCAATAGTATTGGTATTGAAACAGCACATCCATTTACTAAAGAAGAACTTGATGATAAGTTAAAGACTTTAGGTACTGACGAATCTTTAGGTCATATTCTTCGTTCTAAGGGTATTGTGAAGGGTACTGATGGTAAGTGGTTTGAGTTTGACTTTGTAAGTGGTGATTATGAAATCCGTGAATGTACACCAGATGTTGGTGGAAGAATGTGTGTGATTGGTGAAAAGCTTGATGCACATAAAATCTATGATTTAATGAAAGGTTAATGTATGGATAATTTAGAAACAAGAATTTATCTATTTACTGGCTTTTTAGAAAGTGGTAAAACAACATTTATCAACGATACAATTATTAATACTGACTTCTGTGATTATGAGACATCTGTGCTTATTGTGACAGAAGAAGGTGAAGTAGAATATAATGAAGCAGCTATTAAGGAACATAACTGTGAAATCGTTTATGTAGAGAATGAAGAAGACTTAACTGCCGATTTCTTTAAGGATTTAAAGAAGAAATATCATCCTACACAGGTTCTTGTAGAATTTAATGGTATGTGGAATGTAGATCAGTTTGTAGAATCACCATTCCCTGAAAACTGGGATGTTGTACAGATTCTAACTACTATTAATGCCTCTACTTTCCAGCTTTATGTGAATAACATGCGTGCACTCTTATTCCAACATTGTGCTAAGAGTGACTTAGTCATCTTTAACCGTATTGAAGATGGTATGAAGAAGTCTACTTTAAGAAACAACATCAAGGCAATGAATCCTGTATGTCAGATCATCTATGAAAATAAAGATGGTTCTGTAAATACTATGCAGGATGATGAATTACCATATGATTATACACAGGACCATTTAGAAGTGGCTGATCATGATTTTGGTATCTTCTGTTATGATGCGATGGAACATCCAGAACGTTATGATCAAAAGACAATTAAAATTAAAGGTAAATTCATAGGTCGTGATAAAGTGATTCCTAATGGTTTTATTCTTGGTCGTTATGCAATGGTATGCTGTGAACAGGATACTTCATTAATTGGTATGCTTTGTGTAAGTGAATATGCGTCTAAATTCATACCTAATGAATGGCTTCTATTAGAAGGTCATACACATATTGAATATGATCCATCTATGAATGCGAATATCTGTGTTCTTGATGTAGATCATGTTGAAGGGGCTAAACCTTTAGACAATGAATATGTGACATTTGATTAATCCAGGATTTTTCCCTGGATTTTTTTCGTATTATAAAACTAGATATTACGTATAGTAAATAGTACTACTTCACACATTCCATGTATTTAACTAAAGTCATTAATTCTATTCCCAAAAGACCATAAAAATCATTTAAATGCGTCATAAAAAATCAATCATGTAAGCCTCTAAATTATAGAGCATCCTAACATAATTTATTATGCACTATTGTTTTAGGAATGTATTTTTTAGAACTATGTAATAGTTCTTTAGGAGCAGTTCATAAACCATGTTATTTTCAAATGTTTTTTAGCGGTAATAGAAAAGGTGTCTGCTATTTTATAGCAAACACCCTTTCTTAATAACACGAAGGTATTAGTTTTCTTTATCTTAATACCATTGCCTATTTCACTTAAGGAAGCATATCATGAGTATCATTATGATATTTTTACTGCGTAATATAATCACCTAAAGCAACACTTTACTTAAAAAGAGCGATTTCATTTAATGCATAAGTTAAATTCTAGAATTACTTATGCTTATTTAAGATTAAAAAACCAAATATGATAATAAGCGCAATAATAACAATGCAACTAGCAAAAATAAAATCAAGGATAACAATATGATCAATTCCTGGTTGAGATAAATAACTATTACTAAGCAATGAATCAATAATATAAACCATTAGATAGGCTAAAAGAATTGAGACAATAAATTTTATAATCATTTTATTTTTCATTGTACTATTTCCTCCCGTTAAAAACTTTTTCATTTGTGTTGTTCATATAATGTTTAATTTTGTATACACTGGTTATATCTGAAAAATAAATTTTCATGTCATTTAATCAAAATACTATTTATCAATTAATAACCATAGTAATAGAGTGATTGCTCCAAGAAAACACAAAAAGGAATTTAAAATTTCTGTATTTTCAATTAATAAATCAGCAGTAATTATCCTTTTTTATAATGCTCTTTATTTATAAATTTTATAAAATCTATAAAATCTAGATTCGTCTCAGGATATAAACTGAAAATGTTATATGGATCCTCGATTAATAAATTTGAACTTTTAAGTATTTCTATAAATGAAAGTATATCTTTATTTTTTGTTGAGTTATACGTAACTGGAATATCATAACTTGTATTGTTATTTGTTAATACCTCCATAGTAATTTGTGCACTATCAAATCGAACTCCTGTAGTAAGCCCGCAGCATATCTTAATTTTTTTTATATCCGAGTATTTAATTAATAATTGCTGGGGTTTTTTTACAATTTTTTCGTACAAACTTAGCAATTGGTAATATATAATTTCTTTTTTACGATTATCAATTAAACATCCATGTTTTTTTGTACCCATTAATATATATTCAATCATAACCACACCTCCTTGTTTAAAAAATAGAAAATTACCAATGTAGACATTACATTATATCTATACTTCTATTATATATTTTTTTGTTTTCGATAGTGTCAAGAATCTTGTGTAAATTCTTATTTCCTGTAAATTAAGTTTTCAGT
>OLRT01000936.1_pt1 | contig 21644 bp, 15 predicted proteins | sample 1672021 | NCBI WGS metagenome assembly OLRT01 (sample SAMEA3136637, study PRJEB25190) | human gut metagenome | reverse complement strand
TAAAATCATGATATGTCCCAGTAGCTCAGTTGGATAGAGCATTCGCCTCCTAAGCAGGAGGTCATTTTCCTAAGCAAGAGGTAGAAGTTGTGGTATTATAAGCATAGATATTTCGGTAGCTCAGCTGGATAGAGCGTCCGCCTCCTAAGCGGAAGGTCGTGGGTCCGAATCCCATCCGGAATACCATTTTAGCCTTTGTTTAAGCGGTTTTTCCGCTTTTTTTTGTTTTTTAATACACCTATTCATCACTGTTAAAATTCACATTTCAAACGGAAAAATAATTAAATTTCAAAGGTGTTCGGATGACCTATCTTTATCCGAACTTTTTTGTGCTATTTTTGGGGCCATCTAATGGATTTCTAATGGTCATCTAACGGCATCGAATAGAACCCTACGACACAGGACGTATCAAACGATACGTCACTAGCTAATATTGATCATTTAATCACCACTCAACGTGGCTATTAGAAGCTGCAATAAATCAGGATCTTGCTTGATTTTTTCAAGTACTTTATCTATGTCGACTTTCTTATTTGCCTGTGGAACATCAACATAGTTTTCTATATGTTGTTTGTAAAAACTGTCCTCAAATTTTTGTGCGTTTACTCTTCGGTCTTCATCTAAGATGTGACTATATAGATCCATGACCATATCTGCTTGAGAATGCCCAGTATCTCCTTGGGTTGCTTTTATATCGCCATTGTTTAATTTCAATTTATAGGTTGTGCTAGTATGGCGTAAAGAATGAAAGACAACGTGGGGAAGGCCAGCTTCTTTCTCTAATTTTGAGAGGCCTTTACGAATAATGCTTCCATCACATGGAATGCCATTTGGTTGACATATTACAAGATTATAATCATGATAGTCATCTCCATAGGCTTCCTTATACTTACTTTGATCCTCTTTCCATTGCTTCAAAAAAGAAGCTAATGTGTTTGGAAGCCATATTTTTCGAACACTACTATCTGTTTTAGGAGTTTTTAATATCAGTCTTGTCGTATTTTTCCTTTTTTCAAATTGAGGAAAGATGAATAGTACATCTTTGTTGTTCAATTTTTCAATGGCATCCATACGGGCACGTTCTAATTGTTGTTTTATATAAATGTGTGTATCACCACACGCAAAATCATCTTCACTGATATGCACATTATCCCAAGTCAGACCGAGCACTTCACCAATTCTTAAAGAACAGGCAAATGCGAGTTGAATGGCAATCGATAATTTTGGATCTTCACAAACTTCAAGTGCTTTGGCAATTTGATTGGCTGTCCATATTTCTCGCTTTTCATAATCATGCTTGGGCGTATCCACTTTTAAAAATGGATTATTGGAAATGTATTCCCATTTTACCGCAACATTAAATGTGCATCGTAAAACTCTATGAACTTCTGTGACAACGCGAGTGGATACTTTTCCTGTTTTCTTTGTATTTTCGCTTTCTTTTAGATTTGCATAATATTGCTCAATGGTTATCGGACGAATTTCATCTAGTTTGCAATGTCCTAAATATGGCGAAATATATGTTGTAAATAAGGCCGTATTCTTTTCCATAGTAGATATTGACCATTTATTGCATCCATATAGATCCACGTATGTTGGCCAGAATTCATTTAAAGTCGTAGTACTTGGTGCAATAAAGGTTCGATTGGCTTGTTGTAATTCAACTTCTGCCTTACGTTTTCTGGCTTCCCGTAATGTTCTAAAGGATTCCCATTTTTGTTTTTGCTTTCCATATTTATCCGTATAATAATAAACTACATTGTATTTATCCTTTCGTTTTTGTATGGATGCCATTTTATTCACCACTTTCAATTTCTAATAGTTTCATCAATAATTTCTTACGAATGTTTTTATCTTCACTAAGTTGTTTTACTAAATCCACTGCATCTTTTTTATCCTTATCAGGCAATTCTTTTTTCATGGATTTCGTAAATTCTTTGTTTATCTTTACAGCTTTTTCTTTTGCGGTTAATCCAATCTGGTTGAAAGAAATATCATTATGTTCATAATAATAAATGTCACGATAATGTCGTCCATCTGGAGAAGTTTTACTAGAAAAAAATTTTAATCCTGCTAAAGTGTGTCTAGGTAGTTTTAGATTTAATGTAGTTTGGTCTAGATGTTTAAGTACGAGACGATCATCATATGGATTAATTCCATAAGTAGTAAACATTAATGAATTAGGATTTATATCAAAATGGTAGATTTCTTTCGATCTCTTTTTCCAATTTTGTAATAATTCATATAAGGCACATGGAATAGAGTAGATATTTTCTTTATCTACATAATGATGAACAACTTGTGTTTTTAATTTTATTTTCTTATCATGAACATATTTTTGGATAACATAATCTTTAGGAAGAAATTGCAATTCTTTTTCATACATGCGCTCCATTACTTTATTTGTTCGAATATAGTATTTATCTTTTTCATGATAAAAATCGCTCCAAACTAGACCAAGAACATCTGTTACATTCATTCCGGTTGCAAATACGATCTGCATAATAACGTAAAGCTTTTCTTCTTTGCATGCATCAAAAATTTGAATCATCGTTTCATATGTCCAATCTGCATATTTCTTTGGCCTCTTTTTAAAATCATGTGGATCAGAAATGTGTATTTCATTGAATGGATTTTCATCCATGATTCCCATCTTAATTGCATAATCGCAAGTACTGATAAGTAGTAACTTGCAAGCACGGATTGTTTTAACAGATAATGCACTATTTCTTCCTATGCTTTTTGTAGCACATAGTTGGTTAATAATAGAATTTGCTAAATTGGAGTCGACTTCTTTCACTTTTTTCGTTTGAATCATATTACGAAGATACGCATCATAGTTTTTTTGAGCTTCGTGATATTTTTTTAAATGATCTCTGAAATATGGATCAGCAAGCCAGTCTTCCATGACATCCACAAACAAACTTTCTGGTGAAAACATACAAACTTCACCATCCAATAATTCTTTTCGTTTAGCTGCATCTTCATAATTATCGAATATTTCTTTGATTGACTTTATTTCCTTTGTAGGTGTGACTACTTCGTAAGTAATTTGATATTTCTTTCCCAATTTTAAAATTACAGCCATCCCTCATTCCTCCTTTATTGTTGACTGTCAAACCATTGATCAAAGGATTCCTTGTTAATACGAAGTAATTTACCAATACGAATCACTTTAAACAAGCCTTTTCTTGTTAAGTCATAGGCTGCTGTTCTTCCAATACCAAGTATTTCCATGATTTCAGCAACGGTATACGTCTTCTTTTCGCATATAACAGGTTGTTTCATCGCTTTGTTCCTCCTTACTATAAAGTTTTTAAAACAGAAATTCTCACCTACAAATTAAAAGGAAGCAGCTGGGAAAGGACTGCTTCCAAAAGGAAAGGGAACATAACCAATGCTACTTTCTTTGGCTATGTAAACGTAGATCCAAACTGATTTTGATTTTACGATCAATTGCCAACATATCCAGTCTACTCACAGTAGCAATTTTCTTTTGCAAACGACTTTTATCAATGACACGAATCTGTTCACACATGACCATGGATTTATATTTCAATCCAATACCTTCTGGTAAAAGATGGTGCGTTGGTAAATGATGTTTTGTATAAATCTTGGAAGATAAACAAGCCACAATAGTTGTTGGACTATATTTATTACCCCGATTATTTTGAATAATTACAACAGGTCGTACTTTACCTTGTTCTGATCCAGATGCATCACTTAAATCTGCTAAATAAACTTCTCCTCTTTTGACTTTCATTTCGATTCACTCCTTATGTAAAACCGGGAGCAAGTCCCGGTTGATGTTTAAAAATAAAATATTTATCGTGTTTTCTATTTATCACCTGATTACCCGAAAACAAAGGAATCCTATTAGACAAGATAGTTGCTAATTATCTTTCATTGGCATCGCACCAACCCATATTACGCTTGAGCCTGTCGCTAGAAGTATCATTATCTTATATATTGTCATGGCACAATCAGCAAAATTGTTTATCAATCTAAAGTATCATCGCTCGCTAAAAACATCATCGCGCAGTAGTGAAATAGCTCGAATATATAAGTGTTGTATCTAATAGTTGTTATGTTGTTTTCAAAGAGCTTCTAGGAAGATTACATATCTCCCTTCACTAGATAGTCCTTGAAATCGTGAATTATTAGCCTCTCTTTTTACATTTTTTTGAGAATTTTTCGATTCTTTTATAAACTGCGTTATTTGTCATATGTAAATCTTCAGCAATTTCCCACACACAGTACTTGTTTTTCAACATTACAATAATTTTCTGCATGACAGGATCACACGTTTTTAAATGCTTATAAACAACGGCATCGTTTACTCCATTTAGTACATCTTCCCATGTATATTCACTTATATAATCTTCAGAAGGTTCATTTAGAAAGAATTTTACTTCAGTTGGTGACTCATTACGGTGAAAACTGCGATTTTTATTGAAATCAAAATCATCTAGTTCTCGAAGATAGCGTATCTTCCATTCAGGAAATCCTAATAATCGTAGTAAGTTTTCTTCTTTTTCTTTTGCTTCTAAATACTTTTTCTTTTCATAACCATAGTTATACATTTAATTATTCCTCCTTTTGTGAAGGAGAAACAATTTCCCCTTCACTTGAAAGTCCACAAAAAAGGCATTTTTTAGCCTTGAAAGGGATAAAAAAAACAGATCAACTGTCTGAAACAGAGATCTGTACCAATTCGTTGTATTCTAAAAATCTATTCTCTTTTCAAAAACGAAAAGAGTTAGGAGGACTTCGATTCTTTACCATTAACATTATTAGAACACTGTATATGTATTGCAGCAATGGTTATATATTTATAAACTATCAATATAATTTAAAACAATTGATAAAAATCTTTAAAAAAGTGAAGATTTCCTTCAAACTGATTACTAGAAAAGGTATAATGAATTTGTATATGCGAGGTTAACAATATGAAAGTAAGCTACAATAATTTATTTAAGCTTTTGATTGATGCGAATCTAACAAAAACAGAGTTTGCTGAAAAAATAGGATTATCATCTGGAACATTAGCTAAACTATCCAAAGGACAAGCTATTTCTATGGATAAATTGATAGATATTTGTGATTATTTCAATTGCACATTTGACGATGTTGTAGAAATTATTCCTAAAGAGGAACGAGGTGAATAAGTATAATGGATATAAATACATCATATAGAACCATAACAAGAGAACAATTTCTTTTTCATGAAATGAGAATTGTTGCTAGACTTATAAAAGAAGGGAAATCAGATGAACAGATCATTCAGGAAGTTACAGATAATAATTTGTTTCAATATCCAACCGAAAGAATGATTAAAAATATTACACAAGTTTGCTTAAACCGATTCAATAAAGCAAATAGTCATGAATGGATTGACATTGTTGCCAATGATTCAGCGGATGCAGCTAAACAAGCTTGCCTATTTTTGATGATGAATTATTACAGACTTGTCTGGGAATTTATGATCACCGTAATTGGCGAAAAATATAGAACGAAAGATACTTCTTTCACAAAAATGGATCTGAATTCTTTTTTCACTCGTCTTCAAGAACAAAATGATGTAGTTGCTTCTTGGAGTGATGCAACTATTGGCAAGTGTAAACAGGTTTTAAAAAAGACTTTAGTTGAAAATGGATATTTGGATAATTCAAGATCTGAAGTATTAAATCCAGTCCTTCTGGATTTCAGAGTAAAAGAAGCCATTGAAGATTCAAACAATAAAGAAGCGTTGATTGCGTTTGGATGTATGTAAGGAGGTCACAATGTCAGATATTACAGAAAGATTAGATCATTTAAAAAAGACAATTCAAGAAGTTGACTTTCTTCAAGGAAAAGGTTTAAGTAATGAAGTTAACATTCGAATGTTTTGTTACAGTCCAAAAGATGAAATGGCTGTACGCAGTTTTGCGGAAAGATTGGAAAATGAGCAATTGAAATGTAATGTACAGATTGTTGATTTGTATGAAACATTCTTATCTATATGTGAAGATATGGATATTCTAGAAGGCATTCCTGAAATGGAACAAGATGATGGTAAAGAATTCTTAGAAGAACAACTTACAAACACAATAGATGCTAAGGTGTTCTCTGAAAAAATTGTCAATAAGTTTTCTAGTGATAAAGATTTACTGCTGATTACAGGGGTTGGAAAAGTATTTCCATTCATGCGTGTACATGCCCTGTTGAATGCTTTACAGGAAGATATGAATGACAAACCAATTGTTGTTTTGTATCCTGGAACGTTTGATGGTCACTATGTTAAATTATTTAATCAATTAAAATCAAATGAATATTATCGTGCTTTTAACATGATTTAAGGGAGATCAAGGTTATGGAAATCAAGAAGATGTTTAAAGACGACATCGATCGTACAATTAATGGTGTCGTTCAGGTAGAACAGGAAAAAGAAGATGTTGTTAAACAGGAAGTTAAAGAATATGTTGTAACAACAGAGTTGAAGAAGCATTTTACAAAATTCTTTAATGAATATAGTGAATCCTTTGATACACCTACAGATAATGTAGGTGTATGGATCACTGGTTTCTTTGGAAGTGGTAAATCTCACTTTTTAAAGATGCTTTCTTACTTACTTGAAAATAAAGAAATTGATGGCAAGAAAACAGTTGATTATTTTGCAGAAAAATTTGATGATCAATTGTCCTTCATGAATGTTCAAAAATGTGTGCAAGTGCCAACTGAAACAATTCTTTTCAATATTGATGTAGAAGGATCCGTACAAAAAGATGACACCGCTGTACTTAGAGTATTTGCCAAAGTTTTTTATGAGCATTTGGGATTCTATGGAAAAGACTTAAGACTTGCCAAACTTGAACAATATATTTCCAACCAAGGTAAGATGGATTCTTTCAAAGAAAGCTTTAAGAAAATTCGTGGTAAAGAATGGGAAGAAGCTAGAGGTACATACAATTTCTTTAAAAAAGCTGTTATTCAAGCTGTTGTTGAATGTGGTGCAATGAGCGAGGAAGATGCTGCGTTATGGTTTAATGATAAAACACCTGTAGATTATTCTGTCGGTCAATTAGTGGACGAAATTAAAGCTTATGTGGATTCAAAACCAAAAGGATTTCGTTTACTATTCATGATTGATGAAGCAGGTCAATATATTGGTACAAATACAAGTATGCTTTTGAACTTACAATCTTTGATTGAAAAATTAGGATCTGTTTGTAGAGGACAAGTTTGGATTGTAGCAACAGGACAAGAAGCATTGGATGAAATGATTAAAGTTCGTACGGATGAGTTTTCACGTATTATGGCTCGTTTTGCGATTCGATTAAGCTTAACTTCCTCTTCCGTTGGTGAAGTTATTGAAAAGCGTTTACTAACAAAAACAGATGAAGCCAATGAAGTCTTAGATGGGGTTTATGAAAACAATGAGAATGTATTAAATAATCTGTATGCTTTTGATACAGATGTAAAGGATTTGAAAGGTTATACTTCTGAAGATGAGTTTGCTCGTATTTTCCCGTTTGTGCCTTATCAGTTTACAATCATGCAGAAAGTATTCAATGAAATTCGTAAACATGGTCATGCTGGCAAACATCAATCCAGTGGTGAAAGATCCATGTTAAATGGATTCCAGGAATCTGCACAGAATGTTGAAGATAAAAATGAACTGACACTGGTTCCAATGTACGCCTTCTATGATACGTTGCATAGTTTTCTGGATACTTCTGTTCGCTCTGTGATTGAAAGAGCAGAAAGAGCTGCCAATAATGGAGATGGATTAACTGTTGAGGATGTAAATTTATTGAAGTTACTTTATTTAGTTCGTTATATTGATGATATTAAATCCAATATTGAAAACCTGACCATTTTAATGGCGGATTCTATTACCGTAGATAAGATTGTTTTAAGACAACAAGTAGAAGAATCTTTAAATCGTCTTCAAAAACAGAATTATATTGCACGTAATGGAGATATCTACCAGTTTTTAACAGATGAAGAACAGGACATCGCACGTGAAATCAGCAATCAGAATATCGATGCATCTGCTGTAATTAGTCAGGTATGTAAAACGATTTTTGATGATATTTATACAACAAAGAAATATAGATATTCGAAGAATGATTATAATTTGGACTTTGATTTCGATAAAACGGTTGACAGTCAGAATCATGGTAATACAACTGGTGGAATGAAACTTCGATTTGTGACCGAAGCTTTTGATGATGCCAGTGATTTGAAGTTAATTGTAGATTCAAAAGGATATGAGGCAATTTGTAAATTATCTACTGAATATAAAATCTTTAATGATATTGAAAATGCATTAAAGATTGATAAATTCATTAAGCAAAAGAATGTCAATCAGTTGCCGGAATCCATTCAGGCAATTATCACAAATAAACAAAAAGAGGCACGTCGATTATTGTCTGAAGCAAAAGATAAGATCAGCGATGCGATTATCAAAGGTAAGTTCTATATCGATGGTGAAATTTTGTCTATTCCTGGTACTTCTGCAAAGACAGTACTAGATAAAGCACTAGAAACATTGGTAGAACATACTTATTCTGGGATTACGTTAATTGATACGCCTGTTAATACAGATGCAGATATTCGAAATATTTTAAGTGGTAAATCTGTTAGCTTAGATGGAATGGAACCGGATAAAGGTGCCATGGAAGAAGTTTATAGATACTTAGAAAAACAGGCTGCAGCTAAAATGCCTACCTCTATGGCCGATATTCAATCTCGTTATCAAAATATTCCATATGGTTGGAAAGAAATTGATATTGCCTCTGTTATCGCAAGATTGATTCAGGCTCAGAAAATCACAATCAAGCATTCTGGAGAAACCATTCAACCAAATGATTACCGTTTAGTTGATTTCTTACGTAAGAAATCAGAAACAGGATTTACACAGGTCTCTATTCGTGAAACAATCCCTGCTCAGAAGATGAAAACGGTTCGAGATATTTTAAAAAAATATTTTGAAGTTATGGATGTCCCAAGTGATGAAGATGGATTAGTCGCATTTATCACAAAAGAATTCAATACCGAAAGATTCAATCTTGAAGATATGGACAAAAAGAACAATATGGTAATGCATCCTGGTTCTCATGAAATCAAGGAAGCTTTAAAATACATTAACAAAGTTCTTTTAGCTCAAAACGATAATATTGCTCTAGTTAATACAATCTGTGATTTAGAAGATGACCTATTGGATACAAAGGATGATATGATCAATGTTAAAAACTTCTATCAGTCACAAATCAAACTTTACGATAATGCATTAAATTTAAAACATGATGTCATGGATTATGAAAAGGATTATTTATACGAAATTCCAGCTATTAAAGATGCGATTGAAAGAATCAACGATATTACTAAGATTTCAAATAATTTCAAATATAATCGTATTCCAGAATTAAATGATTGTATTTCTACTATCCAGAATGAAAGAAATAAAGTTGTAGATGCGAAAAAAGCAGAATTGAATGATCTGGTTGATTCTTGTTTAAATGAAGTGCATTTAAAGGCTGACAATGAAGAAAAATTAAAAGCAGAATTAAATAATGCAATCCATCAGTTTGATTCCAGAAAACAGGAAATCAGTCGTTTAAATAGCCTGGTACAATTAGATGCCAAGCAGAATCCAATTACTGCTTTAAAAGATAATATTATAAATAAGATGGATCGTATCTTAAATACAGATGAGGATATTCATGTTGATCCTGTACAGCCAGTAAAACCTGTAAAAGCTAAAAAGGTACGTCAGGTTCAACGTGCAGTTGTATTTAACCAGGCTAATTTATCAAGTAAAGAAGATATTGATCGTTATGTTCAAAATATAAAAAATAAATTATTGAGTTATCTTACAGATGATGATGAAATACAAATCAAGTAGGAAGGAGACGGATTATGAATAAAAACGCAATAAAGAATTATGCTGTATGGGCACGTACTGAATTAATGAAGCAGGTTGCGCAGAAAGCATATGAATATGATGTTACAGAATCTAGCCTTCCTGGCTACAATACAGATAACGTAAATGGCAGACTTCTTACAGGTGATGAAAAGAAACAATTAAATGAATTGATCCGTGAAGTAAAAAAGAATGGATATGAACATGTCATTGAAGAAGTGGCTTATACATGGTTTAACCGTTTTATTGCCCTTCGTTATATGGAAGTAAATAACTATCTTCCACAAAGAATCAGAGTTTTTACTAATGACAACAATGAATTCAAACCTGATTTATTAACGGATGCCATTCATGTAGAGCTAGATGGATTAGATAAACAAAAAGTCTTTGATTATATTGAAGAAAATAAACAAGAAGAACTATATAAATATTTATTACTGACTTTATGTAATGATATGAATCTGTATCTTCCAGATATGTTTACTTCTATCAAAGACTATAAGACGTTATTATTCCCAGATAATCTATTAAAAGAAGACAGTGTATTAGCTAAGTTAATAACGGATATTGATGAAGACAGCTGGACAGATCAGGTTCAGATAATTGGTTGGTTATACCAATACTATAATTCGGAATTAAAAGATATCGTCATGAAAAAGAAGAACTATACAAAAGACGATATTCCAGCTGTTACACAGTTGTTTACACCGGATTGGATTGTTCGGTACATGACAGAAAACTCTTTGGGAAGATTATGGTTAGATGGTCATCCAGACTTTGATCATTCAGAGTGGAAATATTATCTTGAAGAAGCAAAACAAGAACCTGAAGTTATTGAACAATTAAATAAGATCAAAGAAGAACATGCAAAGCTAAGGCCAGATGAAATTAAAGTCATTGATCCATGTATGGGTTCAGGGCATATTTTAGTGTACGCATTTGATGTATTGATGGATATCTATAGAGATGCAGGTTATTCAGATCGAGATGCAGCAAAATCCATTCTTGAAAATAACTTATATGGATTAGAAATTGATGAACGTGCGTACCATCTTGCCTATTTTGCATTAATGATGAAAGCAAGATCCTACAACAGAAGAATCTTGAATAAAGAAACAAAGTTTAATCTAGTAGAAATCAGAGAACCAATAGCACCATTAAAGAAAGAACATAAGCAATATTTAGACAAATATGTAGATTTAGCTACTTACTTAGTTGACTCTTTTAAAGATGGAAAAGAATTAGGTTCGATTATTAATCTAGATTGCACATTAGAAGAATTAAATAAACTTAAAAAACATGTAGATGAATTAAGTGAAGATTCTACCAATAAAGATTTAGTAACCCAATCAGAAATCAGTGAATTAAATGATCTGTTAAAGCCATTAATCAAGCAGGCTAAATTATTAGTACAAAAATATGATGTAGTTATTACAAATCCCCCATATATGGCACCAGATGCTAAGCAGAAACCATATGTGCAAAAGAATTATTCAAAGGAAAAAAAAGATTTATGTGTTATATTTATTGATAAGGCTCTTAGACTAATTGTAAACAATGGCTATGCATCTTTGATAACAATGGAAAGCTGGATGTTTTTATCTAGTTTTGAAGATTTTAGAAAAAAGTTATTGAAAAAAAATACAATCATTAACATGGTTCACATGCCTTATTTAGGAAAAGGCAGGACTAGTCTGGGTATTAATTTTGGTACACAGGCTTCTATCTTATCTAAAAATTATATAAAAAATTACAATTCCCAATATGAATATACAGTATATTATGAGTGTGATGAAAATGGCGTTCCATATCATTTTCCTACATTAAATAGTAGATGGTGTACTTCAAAGCAAGATAGTTTTTGTAAAATCCCAGGAAGTCCGATTGCGTATTGGGTGAGTGAAAAAACAATAAGTTGGTGTGAAAAACACAAATTATCAAATGATGTTGTTGGATCCGTCGGTATTCAAACAGGGGATAATGAAAAATTTATCAGATTATGGCAAGAAGTTAATTTTTTTTCTGTGAAATTTGATGCAAAACAAGCAGTAGATACATATTGTTCACAAAAATGGTATCCATATAACAAAGGTGGAGATTTTAGAAAATGGTATGGTAATGATTTTTATGTAGTATATTGGCAAAATGATGGAGCTTTCCTGAAAAATGATAATAAAATAACAGGTCATCATTATCAAGAATATAAAGATAATCTAAAATTTGCACCATTAGTTACTTGGTCAAGAGTAACCAGCGGACAGCCATCATTTAGAATTAAAGAAAATGGTTTTTTATCTGACATGGCTGGCTTTAGTATTTTTTCTAATACATTAGACTTATTCAAGATTATTGCATTTTGTAATAGTAAAGTAGCTAATCATTACTTACAATTTATAGCTCCAACTTTAAATATAATGATAGGTAATGTTTTGTCTTTACCATTTGATTCAAGGATAAATTGCAATGATAAAGTAAGAGATATTGTTTCTAGTTGTATGGCTTTCTCTAAATCTGACTGGGATTCTTTCGAAACGTCATGGGATTTTAAAGTACATCCACTAGTAAAGAATCATGTTAGTACTATTAATGAAGCATATAATCTATGGAATGATGAATGTGAATCACGTTTTAATACATTGAAATCTAATGAAGAAGAATTAAATAGAATCTTTAATGATATATATGGATTGCAGGATGAATTAGATCCTTATGTAGATGATAAGGATGTGACTGTACGTAAGGCTGATTTAGTTCGTGATATTAAGTCGTTTATTTCTTATGCAGTTGGTTGTATATTTGGTCGTTATTCTTTAGATGTTGAAGGATTGGCTTATGCTGGTGGTGAATGGGATAGCAGTAAGTATTCTACATTTACTCCTGATACTGATGATATCATTCCAATTTGCGATGAAGAGTACTTTGAAGATGATATTGTAAGTCGATTTGTTGAGTTTGTTAGAGTTGTTTATGGATCTGATACCTTAGAAGATAATCTTAGTTTTATTGCAAATGCTTTAGGTGGTAAAGGTGCTTCTAGAGATGTATTGCGTAACTATTTCTTGAATGATTTCTTTAAAGATCATTGTAATACATATCAGGTAACTGGTTCTGGTAAACGTCCTATTTATTGGTTGTTTGATAGTGGTAAGAAGAATGGATTTAAGGCTTTAGTTTATATTCATAGATATGCACCGGATTTAATTGCAAGAATGAGAACTGGATATATACACCCTCAACAGGCTCGTTATAGAACACAGGTAGAATTGTTACAGAGTCAAATTGATGATGCTTCTAGTACGAGTGAAAGGGTTAAATTATCTAAACAATTAAAGAAGATTAATGAACAATTATTAGAATTGAATAAGTATGAAGAAGTTGTTCATCACTGGGCAGATAAGATGGAACCAATGGATTTGGATGATGGTGTAAAAGCGAATTATGCTAAGTTCCAGGAATTGCTGGCTAAGATAAAGTAGGTGTTTAAATGGATAGTCTAGGTGAAGCTCTCAAAATTTTTCTAAATAAACATTTAATTGCAACAATTTTATCTATTGTCATATCTTTTCTGTTTAATTTAGTTCTTCCAAATGATTATTGGATGATAACAAAACTTGGAATAAATGCCTTTAGAATCTTTGTATTTTGTATATGTTTTATATTTATTCAATTAATTATCTGGATAATTAAAAAAATAAAAAAACTTTTTTTGCATTATACTTTGAAAAAAGAGCATCAAAAATATGAAAAATGCAAAATAGAAGATAATATTAGGAATTGGAGAAATGCTGCAGATAAAATGACTCCTCAAGATAGAGACGCAATCTGTAAATTGTTAAAAAATAATAATACCCCTATTCCTAGTTCTGATTTTTCTATATTTGATTTCTATTCAATTTACAATACTCAATATGTGCATAAGTCAAAAAATTCTGATGGAATTGAAATGGTTAAATTAACTCATGAATGTTATGAAATCTTCTCTTATATATATGAAGAATATGGAATGATTGGAAATTTTAAATAAAATACAGGAGGTTCGGTATGGCTATCGAAGATATAAAAAAAGAATTGGAACAAAGGTTTGCTGAACCTTTAGATGAATTTTATAGAAGACGAATCATTTTCTGGAATGATGAGGATGGTGAATTCCTGGATGAAGTAAGAACTTTGTCTTTATCCAATGCAAAAGTGTTGGTGTTGGAAGAAGGTAGTTTGTTTTCTTCTAAAAAGTTATTGTCAAGTGATGATTTAACATCTAATTATCTTGTCTATAATTCAATCAATGTGGATCCGGAACATGATTGGTTTTTAGATATTAAGCTGTATAGTGATGAATATCGTGCGGATAAGACTTCTCGTCTGATGCAGGAAATGCAGATTGTAAATACTGTTGAATTACGCAATGCCGTAAAACAATTTCAAGGGTTCTTTAATGCTGCAAGTCGACGTAAATTGGTAGCTTCTTTTGATGGAACGATCGATAAAAAATCAACTTTGTATATGTCTATCCTTTCTGCAATTTGTGGTGTAAAAGAAAGAAAACCAGAAGCTATTATTAAAGCTGTGATTTCAGCTGGAGCTGATCTTGAAAATCCAATTAAAATGGATCTTCTAAGATACAGTGCATCGGATTTATTTTGGTCGTTGGTACATTCTGCAACAGGATTCAATGCTTCTGAAAAGATTGATGATCTGACAAATCATGTAGTATTAAGTGCCATTTCAAGAACAATGTCCAGTGATGTTTTAAGTGGATTAGAAAATAAGTATTCAGATATTCATAGTGGATTTTGTTACGATCTTATTTTTAACTGGATTCATGGTGAAGATAAAAACTCATTTAAAAGTATTGCAGATTATGTAACTGGAAATCTTTCACTGTTAGATCGTTTCAATCAGTTTGAAATTAAAGACCTGGTGGAAACAGATGTATTACCTGTCATTGATGAAGTCATTCTTTCTAAATTGATGTATGGTATTTCAAATCGAACAATTGATAGCGATTCTGTTATTCGTATTGTTGAAAAACGCAGAACTTCTGCCTGGTATGAAGACTATACGTATTTCTATGAGGGTATCTACCAGGTTGCATTAATGAATCGGTTCTATGAATCACATTTGAATAGTTTCCATCACGTAGAAGCCAAAGAGATGTGGAAAGCTTATAAAAATGATTATTATCAGATGGAGACATTTTATAGGAATTTCCATATTGCCTTCTCAACTTGTTTAGAGACACTGAATCTTTCCTTAGACGATGCATTCAAGGATCTGGCAGATTATGTTGAAAAGGAATATAAGAACTGGTATCTGGATCAATTATCTTCTAACTGGAATAAAGTGATTGAAGCTGATTTAGGAAATACTGGAAAAATAAGCGGACTAGCTCAACAGACAGATTTCTATCGGGATGTTGTTAAAAACGTGGATGGAAAAGTATTTGTCATTATATCGGATGCGATGCGTTATGATGTAGCGCATTCATTAGCCAAACAACTTGAAATTGAAACAAAAGCCGATGTAGAAATAAGTGCACAACAAGGTATCTACCCTACGATTACAAAGTATGGTATGGCAGCTTTGTTACCACATAAGACGTTGGAAGCTGTTGAAAATAATGGAACAACTAAAGTTCTTGTAGATGGACATCCAAGTGAAATGAGTGATCGTGATGGTATCTTAAAGTCATATAGTGAAAATAGTGTGGCTTTAAAATATAAAGATATCATTTCCATGAAACGAGATGACAGACGTGCAGCCGTTAAAGGCAAAGACATCATTTATATCTACCATGATACGATTGACGCTTCGAGTCATAACGATGAAAGTTCTGTTTTTGAAGCCTGTGATAAAGCAATCAATGAAATCAAGAATCTGGTGAATGTGATTTGTAATGAGCTTCAGGGCCTGAATGTCATCATTACATCTGATCATGGATTCTTATATACATACAAAGAATTAACGGAATCGGATATGATGGAACGTTCTTCTTTTAAGAAAGATATCATTGAACAGGGACGTCGTTATGTTCTTACAGATAATTCTGCAAATCCTGACTTCTTAATGCCAATAAATGGAATTTATAATGATGCAAATATGCTTGGATTTGCACCAAGAGAAAACATACGTATCAAAGGTGCTGGTGGCAGTAAGTTTGTTCATGGTGGTATCAGTCTGCAGGAAATGTGTGTACCAGTCATTACATATAAGTATCTGAGATCTGGATATAAGGCATATAGAATCAATAAAGATAAGTATGATACAAAACCAGTAACGGTAGCGTTGCTTTCTTCAAATCGCAAGATCAGTAATATGATTTTTAATCTGAGTTTCTATCAGAAAGAAGCGGTTAAAGATAATTATGTTGCATGTACTTATAATATCCATATTGAAGATGCAGTAGGCAACATTGTTAGTGATACACAAAAGATTATTGCTGATAAGACAAGCACTGTTGCAAAGGACAGAGAATTCAAATGCATATTTAATTTAAAATCTCAAAAGTTCAGCAATACTGAAACGTATTACCTTGTGATTGTGGATAAAGAAGGAAAGCAAATTCCAATTAAAGAAGAAATACAGATTGATATTGCAATGGCAATTGATGAATTTGATTTTTTTAGTTAGTTATAAGGGCTTTATGCCCTTTCATACGCAGATGTGACGCATCGGTGGGCGCATTATCCTTAGGGATAAAGGCATGCTAGGTTCGACTCCTAGCCTTCTGCATCATATTAAAAACATAATTTCAGGAGGTTCTTATGTCAGATAGAGAGGAAATAAAAACAAAGTTACGTACTAACTTTGATGGAAAAATAGTAAGAAAAGATTTAACAAAGAAAATTAAAGAAGGTGCGAATGTTCCTGTCTATGTACTTGAGTTCCTTCTTGGTCAATATTGTGGTTCAGATGATGAAGCTATCATTGAACAGGGAATAGAAAAGGTAAAGAAGATTCTCTCGGATAATTTTGTGCGTCCAGATGAAGCACAGAAGACTTTGTCCATATTACGATCTAAAGGAATGTATACGGTTATCGATAAAGTAACGATTAATCTGAATATTCGTAAAGATACATATGAAGCAGAATTTTCTAACTTAGGAATAAAAGAAATTCCTATTTCAGAAGAATATCCTGAAAAATATGATCGTCTTTTATGTGGTGGTATCTGGTGTATTGTTCAGTTGGAATACGAGTATAACGAAGAAGATAAACGTGCAAATCCAATTAAAATTGCAAAGCTGACTCCTATTCAGATGCCACATGTCGATATCAATGAATTAAAAGAAGGTCGTAAGGTATTTACCAAAGAAGAATGGATGGATGTTTTACTTCGTTCAATCGGCATGGAACCAGATCAATTATCGGAAAGAGAAAAATGGTTGTTATTACTTCGTCTAGTACCACTTGTAGAAAATAATTACAATCTTTGTGAATTAGGTCCTAGAAGTACTGGTAAGTCTCATATCTATAAAGAAATATCACCAAATAGCATTTTGGTATCCGGTGGTCAAACTACTGTAGCTAATCTTTTCTATAACATGGGAAAACGTACAGTTGGACTAGTAGGATTATGGGATTGTGTCGCCTTTGATGAAGTAGCAGGAATCAAGTTTAAAGATAAAGATGGAATCCAAATTATGAAGGATTATATGGCGTCTGGATCTTTTGCACGTGGTAAAGAGGAAAAGGCTGCCAGTGCATCTATGGTGTTTGTTGGAAACATTAATCAAAGCGTCGATGTACTTTTAAAGACTTCGTCGTTATTTGATCCATTTCCACCTGAAATGGGTGCAGATACAGCATTCTTAGATCGTATTCATTGTTATTTACCTGGATGGGAAGTTCCAAAATTCAGACCGGATCACTTTACAGATGACTATGGATTTATTACGGATTACTTTGCTGAATTTATCAGAGAACTAAGAAAAACACAAGAAAGCGATGCATTGGATAGATATTTCAAGTTAGGTAAGAACTTAAATCAAAGAGATACAATCTCTGTAAGAAAGACAGTTTCTGGTTTAGTAAAACTTCTATATCCAAATGAAGACTATACAAAGGATCAATTAGAAGAGATTGTACGTATTGCTCTTGAAATGAGAAGACGTGTCAAAGAGCAGTTAAAGAAAATCGGTGGCATGGAATTCTATGATGTGAATTTCTCATATATTGATAATGATACATTTGAAGAAAAATACGTATCTGTTCCAGAACAGGGATCCAGTACATTGATTCCGGAAGGTATGTGTAATCCAGGTCAGGTATATACCGTATCAACAGGAAAATCTGGAATGATTGGCTTATTCAGACTTGAATCACAGATTCTTCCGGGAAATGGAAAATTAACCTGTAATGGTATTGGAAGTGCACGAGAAGCAAGAGAAAGTACGCAAAATGCATTCAATTATTTAAAAGCAAACAGTAATCGCATCAGCTAATCGATTAGTACAACAACAAAAGATTACATCATTCAATATCAGGATCTGCAAGGTATCGGTATGACAGATACATTATCCTTACCTACTTTAATCACATTATGTTCTATTGCCATTCAAAAACCTACAGTAAGCTCACTTGCAGTACTTGGAGATATCAGTGTTAGTGGAACAGTATCAAAAGTTGATAATTTAGCAAATACATTACAGGTATGTCTGGATTCAGGAGCAAAGAAAGTATTGCTACCAATTACTTCAGCAGTTGATCTTGGAACAGTTCCTCCGGAACTTGTAGGGCGTTTCAACTTAATCTTCTTTAATAATGCAGAAGATGCGGTATTTAAAGCATTAGGTGTGGAATAAATCTAGAGAGGTAAAAGATGGTTAATTTAAAAAATGATAAATCATTATTAGATATTAAAAAATTAGCAATTACAAAACACTTGAATTTTTTGTTGGGATCAGGAGTTTCTACACCGGCAATTCCATTAATGTCTGCTTATCAAGATGATGATGTAGATACAAGAAATAAAAAAATACTAGAAAGTGTTAAACAAACTTCAAAATCACTTCTTGATAATGACTGTGCAAATGTTGTTGATAGTGTATTGAATGATTATGAAAAATTAATGTTGAACATTCTAAATATATTAAATCTTTCTAATTCTCGTCAAATTCCCAAAGCAGTTAATATTTTTACTACTAATTACGATTTATTTATTGAAAAAGCAATTGATGTATTATCTCTTAGTCATAGATTTGTTTTTAATGATGGTACAACAGGGTATTTTAAACATTATTTAGATAGTGCGAACTATAATAAAACGGTTGCATATAGAGGATTAAATGATAATTATTCGGATGAAATACCAATGATTAACCTTATAAAGCCTCATGGATCCATCAATTGGAAAAAAGAGAATGATTATATTTTGGTTGAAAAAAAAGTGATAAATAATTCAGTTATTGTTCCACCAAATGGTGTTGAGGGTGCTGATACATTTATGAATAATCATTTTCATGAAATGTTAAGACTCTTTCAACTAGAATTAGATAAGCCACAGTCAATTTTGATTGTTTTGGGATTTTCTTTTCAAGATAAGCATATCGCAAAAATGATAACTAGAGCTTTAGCAAATCCAGAATTGTTGATAATTGCTTTTGGCTATTCTGACGAAGATAAGCAAACTTTTTTAACTAATTTGAACATTAAACAAGCACCAAATAATTTAAAAATATTGATTCCAAGTGATTTTATAGTTGATAGTGGTAATTGTGATGAAAAAGAACTTAAGAATTTTACCATGAAGGAATTTAATGCCTTGATTAAGCTAGGAGATGATTACTTTGAATAGCAAAAAAATAGGAGTTATCGTTGAAGTTGATGGTATATATGCAAAAGTGGGAATGTATAATGAAACTAATGAAGCAGAATTCCTATGGAACGGTGAAATATTAACAGGTCCTAAAGTTGGTGCCTATTTAACTATTAATCAAGGAATGGTTAAAATAATTGCAACCGTTTTTTCAGAAAAAATCATTGATAACCAAAATAGTGCTAACAGTGATGAGTTTAATAATACATTTTCTAAGAATACAATTAATAGGATTATATCGTTAAAAGTTAAAGGAGTGATAAATAATAATAAATTTTCTGTCTCTAGTGAATATGTTCCTATGATTGGTAATATTGTATCTCTAACAACAAAAAAAGAATTAAATATTATATATGGTCTATTAGATAATACCGATACAATTTTAATTGGTAAATCCCTTCTAGAGGAATATCCTATATATTTACCAATAAATACTATTTTTGCTTCACACATCGGTATTTTTGGAAATACTGGTAGTGGTAAATCTAATACTCTGCATAAATTGTACTTAGAGTTATTTAAAAGTAAGTATATAAAAAAAATAAATAAAGTTTCACAATTTTATGTAATTGATTTCAATGGAGAATACACCCAAGAAAATCAATTTGGACTTTCCAGTCAATATAAACGAGTTTTTAAAATTAATACCAGAATAGAAAGTAAAGAAAATAAAATTCCAATCAAAAAAGATTATCTGTTTGATGCAGATATTCTTTCAATTCTATTTGATGCTAGACCAGCAACACAGGTACCTTTTTTGCGAAATGCTCTGAAAATTTTTAACAAAGACATAAAAGATGAAATTGCTTTTGCAGATATCGAAATAGGACTCTTAAAAAGAATAATTCAAGAACATAGAAATGTATCAGCAGACAGTTTAAACAATTGGGTATATGCTGCAAAAGCACTAGGTGTTGATGAAACACTGTTACAATCTTTAACTCTTCATTTTAGTATTGACTACGGAAACTTAAAGGTTAAAACAGAGGATAATCAAAGCATATTAGATGGAGAACAAATCAGTGATACAGGTTTAAAAGTCTTGAAAATTGTTGAAATACGAAATCAATTAGCAAATAAATATAAAGATTTACCTCCAATAAGAAAATTAAAATGTTTCCTAGAGTTTCAAAGAGTTTATGTTTCTGCTTGGAAATCCACAAATATTGAACATATTAATCCTCTGTTTAAACGCATAGAAACTTCTATTTTATCCTTGGAAAAAGTAATTGAAGTTGTTGATAATGTTGAAGATACATTTAAAATGCTTAATGTAATATCTTTATTGGATGCAAATCAAGAAATAACTCGTTTGATTCCAATGCTGATATCAAAAATGATATATGATGAACAAAAAAATCAAGTTTCTAATGATGGTGAAGTTAAAAAAACAAAACATTTAATAATTGATGAAGCGCATAATATTTTGAACTCTCAATTTAGAAGAAATGGTGATGATTGGCAGGATTACCGCTTATCTATATTTGAAGAGATAATAAAAGAAGGAAGAAAATTTGGCTTTTACTTAACTTTATCTAGCCAAAGACCAGCAGACATTTCTCCAACTATTATGTCGCAATTACATAATTATTTTATTCATCGGTTAGTAAATGATAATGATTTAGAAATGCTTAAAAATACTATGCCTACTTTAGATGGTTACTCATTTAATATGATTCCAAATTTAGGACAAGGTGAAGCTGTAATAACTGGAAATTCCATAAAGGTTCCATTACTAATCAAAGTAAATAAAGAGACTATAATTAGACCAAATAGTGACGATGTAATTTTGACTTCTTTATGGAAATGATAAAGAATGTTAAAAATCAAGAAAGATTGAGATGATAGTTTGAAACGTTTTAATGAAGGAGATGTTGTTTACTTTATTTCCTCTTCTGTCTTTATCAAGAAAGCTACTGTTAT
>OLRT01000931.1_pt1 | contig 21734 bp, 16 predicted proteins | sample 1672021 | NCBI WGS metagenome assembly OLRT01 (sample SAMEA3136637, study PRJEB25190) | human gut metagenome | reverse complement strand
CCACGTTCTCCGAGACCACATGGCCGTAGGGGTTCATGCAGAAGGTGCGGACCTGGTCGCCGTACTGCTTGGTGCGGTAGATGAGCTTGGACTCATAGACCACGTCGGTGATGTGCTCAAAGACCAGGGCGGGCAGCTCCACGCGCACGCCGATGTCGATCTGGTTGTTGGTCATGGGCAGGCCCAGCTTCTGACATTGGTGGGCAAACCACTCGGCCCCGGAGCGGCCGGGGGCTGCGATGAGATACTTGGAGAGGTACTCGTCGCCGTTGGCGGTCTCCAGGAGATAGCCGCCCTCGGCCTGACGGATCTCCGTGACGGCGGTGTTGAACTGGAAGTCGATGTTCTTCCGCAGGTCCTCATAAATATTCGTGAGGATACGCAGGTTGTTCTCGGTGCCCAGGTGCTTCACGCGGGCCTGGAGCAGGTGCAGGTCAGATTCCAGCGCCCGCTTGCGCAGGGCCTGGGCCTCAGGGGTGTTGGTGGAGAAGACCTCTCTGGTGGCACCGTGGGCGGTGTTGATCTCATCCACATAGTCGATCAGGTCCATGACCTCTTTTTCCGGGATGAAGTCGGTCAGCCAGCCGCCGAAGGCCGTGGTGAAGTTATACTTGCCGTCGGAGAAAGCGCCCGCACCGCCGAAGCCGCACATGGTGTGGCAGACCTTGCAGTCGATGCAGCTCTTGACCTTTCCGGCCACGATGGGGCAGCTGCGGTGGTAGATGTCCTGGCCCTGATCGACGATCAGCACCTTCATGCCGGGGTTCCTGTGGATCAGCTCGTACCCGGCAAAGACGCCAGCCTCGCCGCAACCCAGGATCACGGTATCATAGGTTTTCAGCATGGTGATTCGTTCCTTTGTTCGTTTCAAAAATAAGGGGAAGGGCAAGCCTTCCCATCCGTTGCCTTATTGTACCATATCCCGCTACCCGTGTCCAGTATGCAGGGAATTACAGCGAGAATCCAATGGAGGCAGTACCAGGCTTTCTTTCCCCGCAAATCTTGTCGAACGCTGTTGTTTTTGTTATACTATCCCTGCTGCCGACCCTTCGGCGAGAAGGGGGGTGAGCTGACATGGGTGCAATGATCGCATCGTTCTTTTTGTCTATCTTGGCAGGCGTAATCTCTTACTACATCTGCAAATGGCTGGACGACAAAAAGAAAAAGAAATAGCGCGGCAGTCAGCCTGGGGCGCCATAAGCTCTGCGTCTCTGTGAAGTAACACAACATACAAATGAGAATAGAAAACCCTGGAAGGAGAAAGCTTCCAGGGTTTTCGTTTTGTAAGCTGATATGGATGAAATTTCGCATCGTTTTCGTCCATCATCAGTATAGTCTATTCCCGGTCTGCTGTCAAGTAGAACGAGCCGACTTTTCTCCCGCTCAGCACGCTTACCCTCTCTCCACCAGTTCCTGATACCGCCGCATCAACTCCGCCACGCAGGAAGTCTCCGTCGTTGTCTTAATATCAAACCCATACGCCCGCATCACAGCCTTGTCGTTCTCCTGGTGCGCCTTCCGAAGCTCCGGTGGCATCGTCGTTTCATCGTAGAGGTCCGCCAGACTGCAATCCGGATAAAGATCCCGCGCATCCAAAATCGCCTGCGCCGTCCGCTCGATCTTCCCCTTCTGCTCTTCCGTAGGCGTAGGCCAGGGGAAGTTGTTGTAAACAACATCTTTGGAATAGCGATAGTCGCTCTTCAGCCGCCCGCACACAGCCCGCATCCATGCCATATGGACATTGGAGGTCAGAATACCAAACAAGTACAAAGGCGCATCAGGAATAATAAGGACAAGATTCGTCGCAATCGTATCTCCATCCAAAAATCCAATAGGAACATATTTCCTGCGCTCAGATGATACCGAAGGAACAACAATAAACCTTTTTGGATTGTTGGTTTCCCGAAACACTGTTGGTACATCTGCAAGACGTCTAGTTCCTGCATCAGGACTTTGCAGTCTCATCTCGCGAACTTGGCGAATTCTATCCATTACAAGAGGCATCTTCCGGAGTTCTGATGGCGGCGTATTAACTAGCCATAAGCAATAGCGTGGTTTTCTGTTGATGTATTCCTTTGCCCCGATTAATCTCTTGATGTATGGACGTGCTAACGGTTCTTTGCTGAGGAATTCATCTATCTCCGTAGCTTCAATAATGAGATGTCCCCCATCTGTGGGTTGATTTCCCTTTCTAATTTCAGGGACGTTACATAGGGGGTGTTTTCTGCTCTCAATGAATACATCCGGAGCATCCATTAGATATGCATTGATATTTTCAACTTCTTGCACCCGTTGGGTTGTGAATAATATTTTCTTCCCTTTTTGTGGCGCAACACTAAAGGCGATGATAACACAATGCACATGTGCCTTTAGACTAGCTTCGCTATCCCAGCGAAATGTACGATGTGCATAGTCAATATGAATTCGATATTTAGAATACAACGATTTCCAAATGGCGGCAACCTGTTCTCCCTGTGTAATAGAATTTGTTGACACAAATGCAACACGGATTTCCGTATTTTGGATATACTCAGCAGCTTTAAAATACCATCCAGCGACATAATCAACAGTTTTACCTGCCCTCCCTAAAATTACCTGCATGTCCGCACGCTGTTCATTACTTTGATTGTTGTTACCCACAAACGGTGGGTTTGCTGATGTTAAGCAAAGACTAAAAAAATATGGGCTGTTCAAGCCCACATACAAAGGAGCGGTACCCGATAATCCAGGGCCCGCTCCTCCTGTTATTCTGCTGTATTCTCCTGCCCGATCAACCGGGCAATTTCATCGGAGAAACGATAGATGATCTCCACCCTCATGCCGCTGTACACATTCACGCGGTCAATAAAGAACCGGAGCATTTCATTGGTCAGCTCGTCCGCAGTCAGCGTCCGGCGGGCCATGTCGCAGGTCTCCGTCAATTCGCGGTTTCTGCTCTGAGAAAGGGTTAAAAGCTCCTTTTCCAGCCGCTCTTTCTCGGCGCTGAGGCTGTCGTTCTCCGCGTTCAGCTTATCGCGTTCCATGAGGTATATATCCCTCTGAAGTCTCCCTTCGGCGTACCGCTCGTAAGCGCTGACCCGACTGACGGAAATCTGCTTCATGCGCTTTTCAATCTGTTCCAACCGGAATCTGAGGTTTTCCTCTGTGCCTTCGCTGGCCGCTGCCGCCGCATACAGGCGATCATCTGCATCCACCAGCAGACGGAGCTTCTCAAGCAGGTCGTTCTTCACGATGCGCTCCAAGTCAGCCTCAATGAACCGTTCGCCCACCGGGCAGGCGGTTTCTCTGTTGGATACAGACTTGAGGCAGGTGTAGTAAATCACCGGGGAGTGTTTCTGACGCTGCATGGTGCGTCCGCAGGCCCCGCAGTGAACCAGGCTGCGCAGCAGATACTGATCAGGACTCCGATCATACCCCTTGCGGATTTTGCGGAACACCTTCTGCGCTTCTTCAAACTCGCTTTCACTGACAATGGCTTCATGGCAGTCCGGGATGATCTGCCACTCCGATTCATCCGTCCATACCGTCCGGGGATTGTCCAGCCCCTTCCAGCGGCGCTGATTCATGACCATCACGCCGGTATACTCCCGGCGCTTCAGAATCTCCCGCACATTGCTGACTGTCCAGCAGGCTTCCTGAGAAGAAGTGCGGAACTTTTTGCTGTCGGGATTCATCCGCATATAATAGGCCGACGGCGTTTCCAGCTTATAATCGTTCAGAATAACGGCAATCTCTGCCGGCGTCTTTCCTTCCAACGCAAGGTCAAAGATTTTTCGTACCACAGGCGCGGTATCCGGATTGGGAATGATCTTCCGCTTCACATCCGGGTCTTTCATGTATCCATAAGGAGGCTGCGCGGCCACGAACTCGCCCTTGCTCTTTCTGGTACTCATGACGGTTTTGATCTTCTGGGACAGATCGCGGCTGTAATAGGAGTAGACGATGTACTTCATGACCACTTCCATCCCGGCCGTGGAGCCCTTGTAATCATCGCTGTCATACCCGTCGTTGACGGCAATGAAGCGAACGCCCAGAAACGGAAAGATACGCTCCAGATAGTCGCCGATCTCCACATAGTCACGGAAAAAGCGGCTGAAGTCCTTGCAGATAACCACGTTTGCCTCACCGTTTTTCAGGCTTTCAATCATCCGCTCAAAGGACGGACGGTTGCCGTTGGTGCCGGAGTAGCCATCATCGATGAACTCGGCCACTTCATAGCCGTCAAACTCCCGGCGGGCGCGGATAAAGCGATACAGCAGTGTGCGCTGATTGGCGATACTCTCGCTCTCGGTCTTGAATTTCAGGTCATCGTCTGCATCGGACAAGCGAATATACAAATACAATTTCTTCACTGGGGTTCACCTCCTTCCATTTCGTGATAAACAGCTTCCAGTACATCCCGTTCCTCTTGAAAACGGAATATGATCTCCAGCCGGTGCTGGGCATAACCGGTTTTATATACGTTGATGTGATCAATCATCGCCTGGGCAATTTCCGGCGTCAGCTTCCGCGCCTTGCGGATATTCCGGATGTTCACAAGCCACTTGTTCTCATCAGAAAGCATCCGGTTCAGCCTGGCCAGCTCCACCGACAGCTGATTGAGGCGGGAACTCTGCTCCTGATACGCTGTGTCAAAGCGGGTTTTCAGCTTAATATAATCTCCGGCAGAGAGAATACCATCCACATAGTCATTGTAGAGCTGCTCCCGTTTGTTCTGATAGCCAGATAGCTGTTCACTGACTTCCAGCATTTCCTGCTGAAGTTCGGTCTGCCGTTTCGTCTGAATACCGCTGTCCTTCAGCCGCCCGGCCACTTCCTCAAAATCCGCGAACAGGGCAAACTGTATCTGAATCGCGTTCCAGACAATCGGCGCGAGCTTTTTCTCCGAGATGCCGACGGCAACATCGCAGCGGCCATACTGCTTGTTCCGGCAGCTGTACCGGCCCTCTTTTTTCTCGCCGTGGCGGCTGTAACCGAGGTTGGAGCCGCAGTGCCCGCACCGGACGATTCCGCTTTTGAAGATCTGCGGATGCTTTTCTCGGTACTCCCGGCTGGCTTCCAGCTTGGCATTATTTTCACGGCGGCCTGCTTCCAATACTTCTCTGACCTGATAGAAGTCGCTCCTGCTGACCAATGCCTCGTGCATATCCGGCAGGATACGCCATTTGCTTTCATCCGGCTCATAATGGTAATCCGGCTTGCCCAGGTAAAGCGCCGTCGGCATCCGCCCAAAGACAAGATCGCCCATATAGGTCGGATTCATCAATATCTGTTTGATGACCTGCTGCGTCCAGAGACAGTTAGAATAACATTCCCTTTTGGTCTGTCCACGCAGGTAACGGAGTCTGCCGGGAGAAGGAATTCCTTCTTCATTCAGCTGACGTACAATGGGACGCGCTCCAATGCCTCCAAGAAACTGTGCGTAGATTCTCTTGACAATCGGTGCAGTCTCCGGGTCAGGTTCAAACCGGTACTCCTGTGTGGTGGATTTCCGGTATCCGTAGGGTATCATGCTGGGAATGTGTTCTCCGGCCAGTTGCTTTGCATGAACGGCCAGAGATACTTTCTTGGACTGGTCTCTGGAATAAAAGCTGTTGATCAGGTTTTTTAGAGGAATCAGCAGACTGCTGTCAGAGCCGTCCGTTTCAAAGCTGTCATAGCGGTCAACCACAGAGATAAACCGCACACCCATGGCCGGGAAGATGTTCTCCAGCAGGTTGCCTGCCTCGATATAATCACGGGAAAACCGACTGAAATCCTTGATGACCAGCGCCTTGATTTTTCCCTCCCGAATATCGGAGAGCAGTCTCTGAAACTCCGGGCGGTCCGTGTTGGTTCCGGTCCAGCCGTTGTCCACATAGGTATCTGCCAGATGAAGATACGGATGCTCCGATACATAGTCCCGGCAGATTTCAATCTGTCCCTCGATGGAATCGCCGTCGTCGTTCTTTTTGCTGTTTTCAACCGAGAGTCGGGCGTAGATGGCCGTCTCCCAGACGGACGGCAGCATGGCGCTGACCGGTTCCTGCGCCTGCTCCGGCTGTAAATACTGTCTTTTCTTTCTTGCCATTATGCGTTCCTCCTCTCAGGTATAGTTACGCCTTCCTCAGCCGGAAGGACATCCTCGAACCGTTCTATATACTGCAATGCGTTTTCCAGTTCATCTCTGTAACGGAAGCACACCTCGATGCGCTTGCCGTCATAGATCAGGATTTTCTCAATCAGGTGAACGATGCACCCCCTGTCCAGTTCCGTCAAATACCGGTACTTCTTGAACTGTTCAATCCACTCGATGTTCCCGGAGCTGTTCTCCATGGCCTGACTGCGCTCGTCCTTCAGCTTTCCAAGCTGGCGTTGCCTGTCCGCAATCCTGCGGTCATAGCCTGCATGGAACTCCTTGTATTCCTCGCGGCTGATCACACCGTCCGCCATATCCGAATACAGGTTGATTTTCAAATCCTGATACCGCTTGATTTCATTTTCCAGCGCCGTCATCTGGGCGTCATAGTTGATGATTCGCCGCTCCTGCTCCGGCAGTGAAGCGATGTAGTCCAGCACCTGCTCTACCTGGGCGATCAGTTCAATATGATCGTTTACCACCCGGAACACGATAGCCTTCAGCTTGTCCTCGCTGAAGGTATGCGGAGAACAACCTTTGCCAGCCTTGTTGGTGGAGCATACCAGGTAATGATACTTCCTGCCCCCGCTGGGCACTGTCTTCCGAACCATGGTATGTTTGCAGTCGCCGCAGAACACGAAGCCGGAGAACAGATGAACCTTTTCCTGTTTCGGTGCTGTGCGGACGTCCCGCAGCATCAGATTCTGAACGGTATCAAAATCCGAGCGGCAGATAATGGGTTCATGGTTGTTTTCGATGACGATCCATTCATCCCGGTCATACTCCACGCGCTTCTTGATTTTGTGGTTCGGGGTGCCTGATTTGTGCTGGATCAGCGTTCCAACATAGATTTCATTGGACAGGATTCGCTTCACCAGCATAGGGCTCCATTGTGCCTGTTCATTGCTGCGGAATCCGCAGGAGTAGTTGAGCCCCTGCGCCTGCTTGTATTCCATAGGGCTCAGAATACCCATGCTGTTGAGCCGGTCGGCAATGGCTGAATTGCATAACCCCTGTATGCGGAGACTGAAGATCAGTTCCACCGTGCGGGCAGCCTCCTCATCGACCACCAGCCTGTTCCTGTTTGCTTCATCTTTCCGATAGCCATAGGGAGCAAAGGCTCCGATGAAATCGCCCATCTTTCGCTTGATGTCCAGCTGAGAGCGAATCTTGACGGATATGTCGCGGCAGTAGGCATCGTTAATCAGGTTTTTGAAGGGCACGATCAGCGCATCAGACTGCGCCTTTTCACCGCAGGAATCATAGCTGTCATTGATGGCGATGAACCGCACACCCATGAATGGAAAAATCTTTTCCAAATATCGTCCGGCATCGATGTAGTTTCTTGCGAATCGGCTGAGGTCTTTGCAGATGACACAATCGATTTTCTTTGCCTTGATATCCTCCATCATCTGCTTAAAGCCCGGGCGCTCAAAGTCAATGCCGCGTTTCTCAAAGGAGACCGCAGAAAATTCTGTGTAATCGACGTTCCTCGACAGTATGAAAATCTTTGACTGAGTCAAGAATGAGATCAAACATTCAAGACGAAGGAGACGAAGATTATGCAGCCAGTACCACAGGATTTGTTGAAGGAATACGTTCAGAGCCAGCACTTCACCAGCACGACGGAGATCATGGCGGCCATGAAGGAAATGTTCCGGGACGTCATCCAGACCGTCATGGAAGTGGAGATGGACGAGGAGCTTGGTCGAGAGCGTTGCGAGCGCTCGGACGAGCCGGAGGGATCCCCCAGAAACTACCGCAACGGCTACACGAAGAAGACCGTCAAGACCCAGCTGGGTGAGGTGGACATCAAGGTGCCCCGGGACCGGAACGGCTCCTTCGAGCCCAAGATCATAGGCAAGTATGACCGGAATGCGGACGGGATGGAGGATAAGATCCTGGCGCTGTACGCCTGCGGCATGAGCCAGAGGGATATCGCTGAGCAGATCAAGGAACTGTACGGCGTGGAGATCTCTCCGGAACTAGTAACGAAGATCAGCGAAAAGATCATGCCGGAGGTCACAGCCTGGCAGAACCGTCCGCTGGAGCCGGTGTATCCGTTTGTGTTCATGGACACCTTTCACTACAAGGTTCGGGAAGACCGGCGGTACGTGACGAAGGCTGCCTATGTGGTCCTGGGCGTCACCAAGGATGGCAGGAAGGACATCCTGGGAGTCTGGATCGGAGAGCATGAAAACAGCAAATTCTGGCTGAATGTGCTGAATGACCTCAAAAGCAGGGGCGTTTTGGATGTATATCTGTTCTGCACGGACGGCCTGTGTGGGATGATGCAGGCGATCGAGGCCGTCTTCCCCAAAAGCCGGCTGCAGCGCTGCATCGTCCACCAGGTGCGCAGTTCCACCAGATATGTCAGCTACAAGGACATCAAGAAAGTCGTTGCGGATCTGAAGAAGATCTACAGTGCCGTTACGCTGGAAGAAGCCGAGAAAAACCTGCAGGCCTTTGCGGAAACCTGGCGTAAGCAGTACCCCTCCTGTGTGAAAAGCTGGGAAGAAAACTGGCCGGTTTTAAGCACGTTCTTCGAATACCCTGTGGAGATTCGGAAAATCATATACACGACGAACATCATCGAGGGCCTGAACCGCCAGTTCCGGCAGATCACGAAGAACAAGCCCTCCTTCACGAACGACGACTCCTTGCGCCGGATGCTGTATCTGGCCTCTCAGCGTATCGTGAAGCACTGGCACGCCAGATACCAGAACTGGGATTTGGTGCTCAGCCAGCTGGAGATCATGTTCGCCGACCGGGCTATAGGCTGACTCCCTTGTCCTAGTATGCCACGGCGGCCAGTACGGCATTCACGCCGTGCCGGCGCGCATACCGTTCTGACCGCCATGACTTTCGGTAAACAAGGGATTCAGGCCAGAATCCGCCCTGCTTTCCAGTGCCATTCTTGACTTTGTCGAATATCGCTTACACAAAATTTTACGCCGGGCCTCTCAAAGTCTTCCTGAACGTATCCCATGATGACATCGTACAAAGGCATTACGACGCCGCCGATCTCAATGCGCAGAACTTCAAACTTTCCTGCAATAGGCTTCACTTGCTCCGCAAACTTTTTGTTCTGGAGATACTGAACGTTATCAGCATCCGTAGCAATAGCGGAGATAACACTCATCAAATGGGATTTACCAGTACCATAGTTACCGACAATCAAAACGCCCTTATTGTCTACCACTTCATCCATCTGGAGTTGGTCAATCACTGGGGCCTGAAGGCTCTCAGCCATCGTGTCGGACATTACATAGGTTTTCACATATTCGCGTGCCTTATTCTTGTCATCCGCCGTCACAAGCTGAATGACATCCTCAATCGGATGAAAAGAAATCAGATCTGAGTACTTCATTGTTTGTCCTCCCTCGTTAAACGACGCATGTAACATCGTATTTATCTAAATCAAATGTTTTGAAATCGGAATACCCCGTTTCTGCATACATCAGTTTGCCATCGTTATATGTCCCTGGCCATCTAATTGAGAAATTCTTCTTTTTGCAGGATGCAACCAACACTTGCAAGACATCAATTTGGTATTCAGGATTAAAAAGCACATCAAAGTCCTTTACCAAACAGTTATCCGGCAAGCTTGCAATAATTGAATCGATGATGCCAGGCAATTTGAAAGACCTTCTTGCAGGTTTTATATTGACAAGTTTCTCGGCAATGAGGATATTTAGCGCGATCGCATTCTTTTCCAAATTCTCATCTGTATAGCAGAAGATGATTGGTTTCATCAGTCCATCAGGACCATTTAGTTGATATTCATATTTTGAAATCCGCTTGCCCATCTTCAGAACATTCCTTTCACTATACAACAATCAGGTTTCTTTCACATTTTCCTCATCCGGAATAAACTCCACTATATCATCAAGAGAGCAATCCAGCGTTTTACAAATCCGCTCCAAGATATCGATGGTAACATTTTCGCCGCGATACATCTTGCTGACGGTGTAGTGACTTACTTTTGCCTGCTGCTCCAGTTCCTTCTTTTTCATGTCTTTGTCAATAAGGAGTTTCCATAATTTTTTGTAGCTTACAGCCATAATTTATCCCTCTCTTATTTTCGGCAAGTGGTTAGTATAACTCATATTTTATTATAGCACGAAAGTGTGAACAAATCAATCTCAATGTGTGTCATAAAACACATCCATCCGAAAGTTTTATGGAACGAACTCTTCTTTGGCAAGCAATGCCTTCCTGATCAGAAAGGCTCAAAACAAAAAGATTCCGCCCGGAGGCGGAACCTTCTGTTTCTGCTTGTTGGGGCCAATCCCCAAACCCCGATGATCGAAGATTTCATCTTCGGCGGCGCACCTGACGGCGCTTATTTTTCTTCCTGCTGATGCTCTCGCTGAGGCGTGCTTCTGACATTTTCAATGCCGAACAAACCGGCCAGATTTGCCTGATAAGTCAGCAGCTCCCGGTACTCATCTTTCGCCCGGTAGTATTCCGGGTATGCCGCCTTTTTCATCGCCAGCAACTCGGCGTACTCTGCCCGAAGGGCTTTCAGGGAGGGAAGCTGCTTCTTGTGGGAACCGGCAGTTTTACCGGAAGTGTCAGATGGAAGCAATTCGTCAAATGCCCGCTTGGACGCTTTGCAGAGCTTGATCGCATCCTCGTGCTCCTCGTAGTACGCTTTGGAATAACCGGATGCCCGATAACCGGCATAGATATCTTTGGTTTTGAGATAGTTGGTGATGTGCTTCTGGAGCACCGCAATCTCATTCAGCCGCTTTTCGGCAGAGGTAATCTGCGCGGACAACGCATCTCTGCGCTGCTTTACGGCTTCCACCGATTCTGCAAATGCCTCGAAATCATCTGCGCTGGTGAACCCGTGCTGCTGATAATATAAAAGCGCCCTGGCCTGCTGTTTGGTAATCTGATTCTGGATAGACAGATCGTAGTAACAGCCTCGACCCTGATTCTGCATTGCTTCCAGAGCGCTGACAAGCTGGGCTTTCTGTACTGCCAGCGGACTTCGGCGTTTTCTCGGATTATGGATACGCCTGCCCGCCAGCACTTCCCGAATAGCATCCTCACGATATTCTTCCGTAAGGGAGCGCATACGGATATTGCGCTTCTGGCGCGGATGGCTGAAAGTGATGTTTTTCCCGCGGGTAACAGTGTAACCGGCCTGTTCCATGAGCGAATAAAAGCCCTCAAGATCATGCGGCTTTTTTGCCAGCACCGCATCCATATCCAGACAGAGGCGGTCGCGGTTTGAGGGCTTTTCAATATCGCCCTGCCAGCGGCTGTAGCTTATGCCGTGGGGCTTCGGATTTTCAATGACGGACAACCTGTGCTGAACGCAGATCAGATCGCTCAGCTTCCGGACTGCCATGGTGCTGCCCCAGAAGTTCCGGAATTTCCGGGTGCAGTCAAGACTGGTGGAGTTCCAGTAAATATGATTGTGGATGTGCTGTTTGTCTGTGTGGGTGCAGACAACAAAGGCATGGTTGCCTTTCAGGAATCGCTCGGCAAATTCGTAGCCGATGCGGTTCGCCTCCTCCGGCGTAATCTCACCGGGACGAAAGGACTGGCGCACCTGATAGGCGATCACATCGCTTTCCTGTCTGCGGCCGGTCAGCTGAAAATACTCCCGTTTGGAAAGCGCAAATTCTGCGTCTGCGGTCTCCGGGTCGCAGGCATAGGCACTGATCAGTTGGCCCTCCTGGGTCTTATCCGGATTTTTGCCGTAGTCCAATCTGTCGGACAGACATTGCCGGATGGTTTTTCCCTTGTTCTGATGCATGGGGATAATGCGTGTTGTTGCCATATCGGTTCACCGCCTTTTTCAAAAAAGAAAGGCTCCTGCCGGCAAAAGCAGAAGCCCTCATCAATGTAATTCACTTTGCGCCAACCTGGCGCAAAGTTCTGTTATCCGTACACGCTGTCCTGAATCCAGTAGCGGAATTTCTGCACCTGTCCCAGGAGCATGATGGAGAACATCGGCAGTCCGAACGGGGTAAAGAGAAACGCCGCAATCAGTCCGCAGATGCCCTGGGCAGTCTTTCCGTCAAAAAGGATGCAGAGTGCGCCCAGACCCACGGCAATGGCGATGAAATTCATAACGACAGCGGATATCTGAACCAGCTTCGATGCCAGCCAGACGAAAACGGACAGAACGGCAATCATCGGTGCGCAGAGAATTTTCAGCAGTATTTTCATGGTCAGAGCCTCCTTTTCTTCTTTTCTGATTCTATTGTAATTCTGAAATTCAAAACGCTCAAGGATACGGAGCCGGATAACAAAAAATGCGGGCAGCAAAGCGCACGGCTCTGCTGCCCATGGGGTGTATTGTCCTTATTTCAAGGCGGACAGTTTGGTGAGAATATCATTCAGACGGGTAGCGGTTTCTTTCTGAAACCCCAGTATCTCCTCCAGATCTGTATCATAGATGCGCCCGGTATCGTGCAGATGTCTGGCAATCTGATTGATATTGGCATTTGCGCGCCTGAGCAGATGCAGCATCTCCTGGATCTCCGGCATATCCAGCTTAATGACCATGCCGTCAATGGCCATCTTCCGCAGGAAGGCGCTGAGATTCGTGCTGCCCGACAGCGCCATGTTCTTTTGAATCAGATCATACTCCTCCTGCGTTGCCCAGAAGTGCATACTGATGTCCCTGGTGTCTGCCATCATCAGAGCTCCTGCGCTTTATCCCTGCCGGGTTTCGGCGCGGCGTCCGGCAGGGGCTTCTGGAGCTTTTCCAGAACAGACGGCTTTTTCGCTCTGGGGGCTTTCTCCAGTTCCTTTCGGAAATGGGTAATGAACAGATCCGTCAGACCGGTATGCGGCCTGTCCACCACAAAATAGCAGTTGCGGTCTCCGCCCCATGAATCGGGATTCGGCACGACCGGCACGGTCTGCGCCCACTCCCGGTTGGCGCGGCTGATGCGTCCGTCCCAATCCTTATACTGCACGGTATTGGCCAGCACATACTGGATTCGCTCCATACTGAATTCCGCGCTGACCGCATCAAAAACTGCCTGAGAATTCAAGCGGTTGTTGCCGTAATTCTCAGAAATAGCTTCCTCAATCGCCTCCTTGCAGGCGATGTTGGCCTGATAGGATTCTCTGTACAGCGGCAGCTCATCATGCTCGCGCGCATAGGCTGCATCATGCCGGTATAACGGCGTATCCGTTGCAATTTTCTTTTCCATGTTCAGCGAACCTCCTTCTCGGTTTCATTCTGTTTGGGATGACTGTCCCGCTGCGGCAGCGGGGCGTGGAGTTTGGCCAGCACAGACGGCCTTTCGGATTTTGCACTGACAGCAGAGCGCACCTCCGGCTCGCTGTCCGCAACCTCCACCATTGCCTCTATCGGCGTCCTGTCATCGATATTCAGCTCAATGTTCAACTGTGCTAGACGGGCGGATTTTTCTTTCAGCTCCTGCTCCTGCGGAAATGGCTTGCCCAGCTCCGCTTTGGCGGTATCCATCTGCGCATAAAGGGAATCCAGCTTTTCCTGCACACGGGCAAGGCGCGTTTCCATGCCGGCGAGGGCATTGTCGATGCGGATGAGATTGCCCCTGGGGTCTTTGCCCAGCTCCACACGGTGGGACATTTTCCCCTTGAGGGTCAGCACATACTGCTTGCCGAAATCCTCCAGCGTCAGAGACATCTGAAAGCCCCGGTAACTGCCGATGGGCACCGGCTCCAAGCCCTTGACCTCCTTCATGGCATCAACCAGCGCCGCACCGGCGTTTTCCTTATCGGTCAGCACATCGCCCCGCACCGTCATACCGGCAAAGCCGTCCTGCGGATGGGGGTGTTCCGCCAGCGTCTGCATATCTGCCTGAAACCCTGCGATGAATCCCTTGTTCTGTTCGATCTGTTCCGGGAAGTGGCGGAGAATGTTGTCCTCCAGCCGGTACTGCTGGCTCTGATGATTGGCTTTCATCAGCTTCAGCCGTGCCACATCCACATCCAGATCCATCTTCTCCTTGATGCGCTCATCACCGGCACAGAGCGCCTTGATCTCCGCGTAGGACAGCGCGGTTTCATCAATGTCCTCACAGCTTCTTACGGGGCTTTTACTGGTCATAATCTGCGAAATAAACTTCTGCTTGTTCTCCAGCGTCTGCCAGAGATAGGCGTCAAAGGTGGCCTCCGTCACATAGCGGAAGATGTGGACTTGCTTGTTCCTGTTGCCCTGACGGATGATTCGGCCGGAGCGCTGTTCCAGATCGGACAGTCGAGGTGGTGGAGCGCCACGAGCCTGTCCTGCACGTTCATGCCCGCGCCCATTTTGAAGGTGCTGCCCATCAGCACACGCACCTGACCGGAGCGGACTTTGGCGAACAGCTCTTTCTTCCGTGCCTCGGTATTGGCCTCATGGATGAAAGCGATCTGCTCCCTGGGAATACCTCTTGCCACCAGTTTCTCCCGGATGTCATCATAGACGGTGAACTCCGGTTCCGGTGTGATATCAATCTGGGATTCCACTGCGTGAAGCTCCGGACTGTCCAGATTGCCGCCAACTGCCTTGGCTGCTTTCGCCGCAGGAGCACCGGTTTTGGGTGTGCTCAAGTCGCAAAACACCAACTGGGTCAGCTTGTCCGCCTGACCCTCGTCCCAGATGCGGTAGATGTTATCCACGCACATGTTGACCTTGCTGGACGGGTCATCCGGCAGATCGGGATTGATGATGCGCTGGTCGAGTCCCAGCTTTCTGCCGTCCGTGGTGATACGGAGCATATTGTCCACGCTGGCATCCACCGCGCCGGCATGGACTTTGGCAGCACGCTCGGACAGTTCCTGCACCATCGCCTGTTGAATCTCTGTCGGCTGTGCCACCACATTGTGATAGACGGCCTCCGGAACCGGAAGGTGGAGCTGATCGGATGTTTTGATGTCGGCCACTTCTTTGAACAGGGTCATCAGCTCCGGCAGATTGAAGAACTTGGCAAAGCGCGTTCTGGCCCGATAACCGGTTCCCTCCGGAGCCAGTTCAATCGCAGTTGTGGTCTCACCGAAGGTGGAAGCCCAGCAGTCAAAATGCGCCAGCCCTTTTTTCTGGAGCGTGTCATGCTGAAGATAGCGCATCATGGTGTAAAGCTCGGTCATGGAGTTGCTGACGGGTGTGCCTGTTGCGAACACCACGCCCTTACCTCCGGTCAGCTCATCGATGTAGCGGCATTTCAGCAGCATATCGGAGGATTTCTGCGCATCCGTTGTCGAGAGTCCGGCCACATTGCGCATCTTTGTATAGAGGAACAGGTTCTTGAAGGCGTGCGCCTCGTCCACATAGAGCCGGTCAACACCCAGTTCCTCAAAGGTAACGACATCATCCTTTCGTCCGGATTCCAGCAATTTTTTCAGCTTGGTCTCCAGTCCTTTCTTCGTGCGCTCCATGGACTTGATGGTAAAGCGCTCCGCACGGCTGTTCTTCAGTTCCTCAATACCCTCGGTGACTTCCCCAATCTGTTCCCGCAGTAACCGCTCCTGCCGTTCCATGGAAACAGGAATGCGCTCAAACTGACTGTGCCCGATGATAATGGCATCGTAATCGCCGGTGGCGATGCGGGCACAGAACTTTTTGCGGTTTTTCGGCTCAAAGTCCTTTTTCGTCGCCGCCAGAATGTTGGCAGACGGGTACAGCCTCAGAAACTCTGAAGCCCACTGTTCGGTCAGATGATTCGGAACCACAAACATCGGCTTGTGGCAAAGCCCCAGACGCTTGCTCTCCATGGCGGCAGCGACCATCTCGAAGGTCTTGCCCGCGCCCACCTCGTGTGCCAGCAGCGTATTTCCACCGTAAAGAATGTGTGCGACGGCGTTAAGCTGATGCTCCCGCAGATGAATCTCCGGGTTCATGCCACTGAAAGTGATATGGGAGCCATCGTATTCGCGCGGCCGGTTGGAATTGAACAGTTCATTGTAGCGCGTCACAAGCTCCTGCCGTCTGTCCGGGTCTCTCCATATCCACTCGGAAAAGGCGTCCTTGATGGCCTGCTGTTTCTGCTGGGCAAGGGTCGTTTCTTTGGAATTGAGAACCCGGCGCTCCTTGCCATCCGGGTCGGTCACGGTGTCGTAGATGCGCACATCCCGCAGGTTCAACGTATCCTCCAGAATCCGGTAGGCGTTGGCTCGCTCTGTGCCGTAGGTCATATAGGCGTTGACATCGTTGTAGGACGGCTGGGATTTTCCGCTGATGCTCCACTCCGCAGTAAACGGAGAGAAATGCACCTGAATACTCCGGCGCAGATAATACGGCGGCTCAAAGGTTTCTTCCATGAACTGCTGAATGTATTTCTGGTCAATCCAGGTTGCACCCAGGCGCACCTCAATTTCAGAAGCGTCCAGATCCTTCGGCTGGGAAGAACGGAGCGCCTCCACATTGGGCAGATAGGCCGGATCGGCAGATGCTGCCTGTTCTGCCTCCCGCAGCTTCTGGCGCACATTGCCGGAGAGATACTCGTCGGCAGTCTGCCACTCGTTTTTCACCGGGTCATGGAAGATAACACCCTGCAGGCCGTCAATCAGCGCAGACTCGTCCATACCTGTCAGCTGTGTCATATACGGCAGATCGACGCAGGCTTTTTCTGAAATGGACAGCGCCAGCGCTTCGGACGGCGTATCCACGGAGGTTACGACCTCATGGGGCTTGATGGTGCGCTTGGTGAAGATATCCGCTTTGCGCTTCAGCTGTTTTTCCTCGTCCAGCTCCTCCAGCGTACACAGCAGGTAGTAGGAGCTGTCGTCCTGAAATGCCAGCGCATTGGCGCGGCTGTTGATGAGGCCGTATTTCGCGGTAAAGCTGTCGTAGAGCGTATTCAGCTCTGCCTGGGCCTGACGGATTGCGCTGTCCGGAGTCATGGCGTCCATCTGAAGATCAATCAGGTGGTGCAGACAGTCGCGCAGTCCCACCAGCCCCTTGACGCGCTCCGAAGCGGTCGCGTTCAGCGCCGGCCGGCTCATTAGGCTGTTCTGCCGGTAGTAAACTTCTCCATCCACAACGGTATAGCTGTAGTTTTTGACATTCGGGTCTGCGGGGATGCTGTCGGAAAGTGCCTCGTCATCGCCGAGCTCCGGCAGCTCTGCTGCCTGATAGGTGCCGCGGATGTACTTCACCGCATCGTGAAGCTGGTCGGCAAGTTCCAGCCCTTCAATGGGCTCTACGGTGAAATCCTGCCTGCCGTACTGCGTGCTTTCTGAGGACTGCCGCCCCAGAATCATCTCCGGATGCTCCACAAAGTAGCTGTTGATGGCAAAGCCGTCCTCATTCCGTCCCAGATGCACCCAGTCCGGTTCAATCTCGATGGGGCAGCCGCGCTTCTGCAGGAAGATGATATCGGAGACAACATCCGTGCCTGCATTGGCTTTGAAGGCGTTATTGGGAAGACGGATTGCGCCCAGCAGCTCTGCCCGCTGTGCGATGTATCTGCGGACTTCCGGGGACTGCTTGTCCATGGTGTAGCGGCTGGTGACGAAGGCAATCACACCGCCGGGGCGCACCTGATCGAGTGTCTTGGCAAAGAAATAATCATGAATCGAAAAACCGAGCCTGTTGTATGCCCGGTCATTGACCTGATACTGTCCGAACGGCACGTTGCCGATGGCGACGTCATAGAAATCCCGTCTGTCGGTGGTTTCAAATCCCGCCACGGTAATGTCCGCTTTGGGGTAAAGCTGTTTTGCAATCCGCCCGGTGATGCTGTCCAGCTCCACGCCGTAGAGCCTGCTGTTCTGCATGGATTCGGGCAGACAGCCGAAGAAGTTCCCGACGCCCATGCTGGGCTCCAGAATATTGCCCGATTCAAATCCCATGTTTTCCAGCGCCTCATACATGGCGTGAATGACGGTAGGACTGGTGTAGTGGGCGTTCAGCGTGGAGGCTCTTGCCGCCTCGTATTCCTCTGGGGTGAGCAGCTCCTTCAGTTCCGCATATTCCGCACGCCAGTTTTCCTTCTCCGGGTCAAAGGCATCCGCCAGACCGCCCCAGCCCACATACCGGGAGAGCACTTCCTGCTGATCGGGGCTAGCCTGAAGCCCTTCGTCCTCCAGCTGTTTCAGCAGCCGGATGGCGCTGATGTTTGCCTGATACTTGGCCTTGGCACCGCCTGCACCCAGGTCAGAATCAGTGATGCGGAAGTTCTGGGCGTTCCGATGGGTCTGCGCTTTGTATTCCTCATACATAGCCTGTTCTGCCGCACCGGTGTTAGGAAATGTCTGCCACTCGCCGCCAATCTGTACGGAAACCGGATTTGCATTGATAGCATCATCTGTGCTGACCCCCGGTTCAGGCGGCGTATGCTCCGGCTCTGTGCGCAGCCGTTCTGTAACAATGTCATAGGGAAGGCCGGTCTGTTCGCCGGGGTAAACCTTATCCGTTTCCGTTGAATACACGACCTCATCCGCGTTGTCCGGCAGCGCATCCAGCATATCCTGCACTTCCCGGTAATGCTGGGAGGAAAAGCTGATGGTTCGTCTGTTGTAGCCGGCATTGGCAACCAGGTAGTCAATCCCCGCCGCGTCCAGCTGCGGGCGCATCAGGGCAAGCTCCGCCTCGGTCAGTTCCGCTTCCAGATTCACCTGGGGCACCGTCGTCTTTTCCGGGAAGAGAATCCCGCGCACGGTATCAACCGGTTCATTGCGGAAGATGGGAAAACCGGTTCCGTTCTGGAATGTGATGTCCCGCAGAGAGGCGCGGCCATCCCTGACATCATCCACCGCAAAGCGTCTGCCGTCCAGCGTCAGCTCTGCGCCGATCAGGTCGTTATCGTCCTGAAAATGGGGTTCAGACTCCATTTCCGAAGTGTTATTCGTATCAGCCGATACATCGGCAGCAGGAGCAGATTCCTGTTCTGTTTCCTGGCTCTGCGCCTCGTATTTGGAGCGCTCCACATACTCCCATTCAGCAGCTTCCCGCTGGGCAATTTTCTCTTTCAGTTCGATCAGATAATTCTCTGCCACCCACTCGGAATCGAAGTCGGCGGTCACGCCGTCCTCATCCACATAGAGGCCGTCATGCAGATCGTCCCAGATGCCGTAGCCCTCATCCGTTTCAATGACGGTGAAGCGTTCATAGGGCGCGACCTCGCTTTGCGCGGCAATCTGTTCCGCCTGTGCCAGCATCCGGTCGGCCTCGGTAAAGAAACGCCCGTCATTCACCAGAATCCCCAGCTGACGCTGTACTTTCGCCCACGGCAGTTCCAGTGTTCCATGGTCGGTGACAACAGAAAAGGTATCCGCACCCCCGAACTCATCTTTCAGCCATGCGGCAGCTCCGCGCTCCCGCCCATGTGCCAGCATATAGTCGTTGACGCGGGACTTGCTTTCAAAGCTGCCGTTCCATTGGATGATGGCATCGCTGATTTCATCGGCGGTGACAGGCTTCGGCGCAGCAGCCGGTTCAGCCTCCAATACGGGTTCTTTTCCCGCAGGAGACACAGAAAAAACAGATGCGTCCTGCGTTGCCGAGATGGTCATCTCGGAGGAGTCCGCAAACCGCTGAATCTGTTCTTTTATCGCATCCGGCAGACTGTCATCGTAGAATTTCACCGTCCTGTCCGGGTCAATATGGGCGATGGTCTTGTAATCGCCGTTTTCTGTCTCTTTCCGGTTCCAGACCGTCACACCGTTCCCCATAGCGCCGTACCCGATGTCGTAGCGGGACAGGTCAATCTCCTGTGCAAACGCCCGCAGGGTATAAACGCTCCGCTCATTGCTGCCCTCCGGGACAGCCGATACGGTCACATCAAACTGTGCCCGAAGCTGCTCCACATACCTATCGAGGGCATGGGACGGTACGCCGCACATATCCACATGCCCAACACCGGGGATGTTCCGGGTGGTCAGACGAATATCCAGCAGCTCGGCGGCCTGCCTTGCATCCTCGCCGTACAGTTCAAAGAAGTCACCCACCTGGAACAGCACCATATCGTCAGGATGATCGTGCTTAACATCGTTATAGGTGTTGTAGATGGAATTGCGCCGCAGATTCTGTTGATACAGTTCCTGTTCCTCCGGGGACAGATACCGGTCTTTCCGGATCAGGGAATCCACACGCTCGGCGGCCTTCGTCCAGTTCAGCTCCACAGGGGCACATCCGCCTTTGGTCAGCCGGATGCCCTTGGCGCTGTGATCCTCAGAGGAATGGTCAGCCCCGGACAGCGCATGAGAGCGCCCGCCGATACCGTACTCCTGTTTCAGAAAATCCGCTTTTTCCTTCATGGTGTGGTCTGCGGTAAAATAGGCGTAGATTCTGCCCTTGCCGCCCTCCACCGAGCTGCCGCCGGCAAGCGCTTCACTGATTTCATCCTCGGTAATAAAGCTCTGCGGCTCTGCTAATTCGGCAGGCCCGTCCGGATATTCCCGGCGCTCGGCGGAGATGTCTCTGACTCCCTGCCACAGTTCATCCATCCGGTGATAATGAAAGCGAAGAAGTTCTCTGTTTTCCGCGTAGTCATTCAGGAATGTGAGAAATTCGCCGCGAAGCGTATCGGCAAAAGCGCTGTCCGTCATCTTCTCGGCAAGCGCTGCGGTGGCGTCCGGATAACCGGCAGGAAGATCGTCCATGGAGGAGAAGTAGCCTACCTGGTTTGCTTCTTCACTCAGGTCATGCTTCAGATAGAGCAGACTCTGCGCCAGCTCGGAACGGACACGCCCGCCGGCCTCGGCAAGCTCCACATTGGAAGCAAAGCTGCCTTCGTCTAACAGCTGGCCGATTCTTTCCGCAGCAGTTTCCCATGTGATGACCTGAGAATCCACGGCATATCTGGCCTCACGGCCTTTGTGCAGATGAATACCGTCACCGTCATACCACGCGGCATAATCGCCGTGTTCGCCCCGGATGCCGTAGCCGCCATGGAATTCCCTTTGCAGCAGCGCCGCGATTTCTTTAATCGGTTTCTGCTTCTGGAACGCATCCGCAATATGCTCTCTGGCATGGCTCGTGTTGCTGCCGAAACGGAGCATATCGTCGATTTCCGACTGAGCAAAAGAAAAAGCGGACAGCACTTCGGTTGTGCGATCCGCTTCATCAATCTGGGATATCTGCTCCTGTTCCGAGAGGAAAAGGTTCAGGGAAAGCTGTTCAAACTCTGTCCCGGCAGGATATCCGTTATTCAGTTCTTCCGGAGAATCCGGTTCCTCAGCTGTTAATTGTACACCAGCTCGTTCAGAATGATCTCCTCGGCCTGCGCCTTCAGCGTATTCATCATGCCCGCCCATTTCATCGGGTCTCTGCGCTTCAGTTCCTCCGTCACGCCGGCCTGCTTCGCCATCTGCGGCATCAGCTCGTCCAGTCTCCGGTGCGCCGTCCCGTCGATCTCCCGAAGGTGCGGATACAGCTGCTCCGACAGCACCAGACGGTTCCAGAGAATCGGGCGATGCTCCTTCAGATACTGTTTCCGCATCTGCCCGTACTTCCCGATGGGTGTCTCCTCCTGTTCGCTCAGTCTGATGTCCGGGATCAGATAATCCCCGTTCTGCCTGTACGTCATTTCCATATGCCATGCTCCTTTCCGCGATCTGTTCGCGTTCATAGTTTCGGATGGTCGCCCCGATTTCCCGCAGCACCTGCTGATTGATGCCGCTGACCGCCGTTCCCAGCGCACCGATGGTGGCCGGGGTGTTGAAGTCGAAAATC